>Ga0209016_1000160_pt1 | contig 94447 bp, 80 predicted proteins | sample EPASupsiteSAE305_FD_187265 | JGI IMG/M metagenome (GOLD analysis project Ga0209016, IMG submission 187265) | Bioremediated contaminated groundwater microbial communities from EPA Superfund site, New Mexico - SAE3-05 (SPAdes) (version 2) | ecosystem: Environmental > Aquatic > Deep subsurface >... | reverse complement strand
GGCGGCACCGGCAATATCTGCGGGGCACTGGTGGGGGCGGCTTCGGTCATCGGCAGCCTGTACAGCCGGTCCAGTCTGGAAGAGAAGGAAAATCCCCGGATGTGGGCCGCCACTAAGGCGGTGATGAAGAATTTCGAGGAACTGGCCGCGCCGCATGGCGGCATCAACTGCTGCCAGATCGCCCGGGTCAATTGGATGGACCGGGATCAGGTCAAGGATTTTTACGGTAATCCCGAAAGCCGCCGCCAGCACTGCATCAATGTTGTTGGCGAGACCGCCAAGGCCCTGGGCGAATTGCTGGAAAAAGAAGCGGAGTACATGGCCGCTAAGAAAGCCGAGCAGAGCCAAAGCAAATAGGCGTGGGCGGCTGGCGCCGTTCCGCACCATCACAAGGCAGTCGCAGGACTGCCTTTTTTCATGGAAAGAGGATGTTGTATGGAGATGTTCAATTTTTCCGCCGCCGAGACCCAGCGGATCAACCAGGCCCTGGGATTCATCGGCAGCCGCGAGGTCGATCTCGAGCAATTGGCGGCCCGCACCCTGATTGTCAAAACTGAAAATTTTGCGGACGAATGCGAGCAACTCGCACCTTACTTCGCCGGCCTTGGCCTGGAGAGCGGCAATGCCCGTCTGGTGTTCAACCCCGCCAAGGAAGCCAGCCACAAGATTCTGGTCAACAAAGCAGCCATCTCCGGCCTTTCTTATGTGCATGCCCTGGTTACCGAGTTGGTGCATCTGGGCAATCTCAGCCGGTTCAACGCCGATCACGGCAACATCTACCGGCTTGAACCCGAGCAGGCGATTGCCGATCACTACTACGAGTTTCTTCTCTGGACCAAGTTTCAGGCGATGCGGATAGCCACCCGCGCCCACGCCCTGGTCTCCTGGCATGCGATCAACGGCGAGGACCCGCCCGAGGGCGGCCGCTATCAATTTGCCCAGACGGCCTTTCACGGCGAAGGGGTCACGACAACCTTGCAAGGACTGGCACAGGCCGAGACAATCGCCGTCTGGCGCGAGGGATTGTGGGATCTGCTCGAAGAATTGTCTTTTTATTTCGGCCGGCTGGCGTTTTATCAGCAGGAAGCCCGTCCTGGTGATCTGGACGAGCATTTTCCGGCAGCCATGATCGAGGAGACAGTGGGGCTGTTCAACTGCCTGGCCCTCTATGCCGCCCTGCAAGCGGCCCGCGATTATCCCGGCTGGCTGGCGGAAAAACACAACATCCGCACCGCCATTGTGGGCATGCAGGAACACGGCAAACAGCGGTATCATCCCGTAGGTTGAGGGACACGGGTAGGGGCAGGCGGTGTTGTCCCTATCGGTTATTGCCGCGATATTTTGTTGAGAATCTCTTGGGCCTGGCCACTGCCCCGGAAATCCTTGGTCACGCCCAAGGCGGCCTGCAACCATTGGTGCGCCTGTTCCGGCTGGTTATTTTTATAATAGCCGACACCCAGGTGGTACATGGCGAGCGGATCCTGGGGAAGTAGGTTGAGGGCTGCGTGTAATTTTTCGATACCGATCTTGTATTGCCCTTGCTGAACATACACCCACCCCAAGGCATCAAGCGATGCGGGATCACGGGGCGCATGTTCCACCGCTTTTTCGGCAAACTTGAGCGCTTCGGTGCTCTGTTCGGGTTGTTCCGCAAGGAGAATGGCGAGCGGCGGATAACTCTGCACCGCCTTGGGATTGATTTCGATAGCTTTGCGATACGATTGCACCGCCGCCGCATCCTGGCCGCTCTGATAATAGAGATCGCCCATCGCACTGTAGGCCGGGGCATGGGATGGGGCCATCGCAGTGACCTTGCGGAAGGTTGCCAGGGCATTCTGGCGGTCGCCCGACAAGGCGTAGGCCTGACCAAGTTCCATTTGGGCAGCGACCAGATTCGGTTCAAGCTGAAGCAGCTTCTTGAAGCTTAAGATGGCGTCCGGATATCGTTTCTGGGCCATTTTCGCCAAACCGTGATACCACAAGGCAAAGGGGTCAGAAGGCAGTGTCTTAAGCACTGCGCCGCTTTTTTGAACTGACTGTTCATACCAGCCATTGAAATACAAGAGCACCATCAGGTTGCGATGTTCGCTAAGGGCAACCGAATCTTTGGCGATGGCGGGAAAATCAAGGGTGGCCTTCTGCAGGCCGGGCACCAGCGTTTTTCCCTCCTCCATTTCCTGTGTGTATTCGGCCGTCTTGCCATCGGCCAGATAATTGTTGGCTTGCAGATAATGGATCAGCGCTGGTGATTCCTTTTGCGCGAGCATGACCGACAGGCCGTTGAGCGCCCGGTCCCGGTGCCCCCGCAACTGCTCGATGATCGGTAAAAAGACAAAACTCCTGCTGTTGTCAGGATCGAGGCTGATGACGAGTTTAAACTGCTCTTCCGCTTTGCCCAGATCACCCAGAACCAGATAGCACAGACCGGCTTCGTGATGGGTCTTGGCAATGCGGGTACCGGCGGCAATCAGATCAGCAATGCTTTTCCTCGCTGCTTCCCCATCCCCTTTATTGATCAGAGCTACGGCTTTGATATAATGACCTGCCGGGAATTTCTTGTAAACGGCCAACAGGCGGTCCGCCAGTTTAATCGCTTCGTCATAGGAGCCGCGATTGACTAATTCCAGCCCCTGCTCGAGAGAGCGCTCCTTCACCCCGGGAACAAAATAGAGCATGTCCCTGGAGGCCTTGTCGGCCGCCTCCTTCTGGCCGGCGTCCTTATAGACGGCGATGAGCTGCTGATGATAGAGCAGGGTGTCCGGTTCGATGGCAATGGCTTTCTGGTACGAGGCAGCCGCTTTCTCCATTTGTTTTTTTTGCCAGTAGACCTGGCCTAAGCCGGCATGGGCGGCAGCAAGGTCAGGGGCATGGCGGAGTGCAGCCGCAAAGGCCTGTTCGGCCTGATCCAGTTGTTCCTGGGCGAGGTGCAGGCTGCCTGAATAGTACAGTGCTACCGGATGTTCCGGTTCTTTTTTCAGGGCAGCGTTCAGCTGCTCCTGCGCCTTGACATAGTTTTTCTGCTGACCGTTGAGAACCGCGGCGATCAGCTCCGGATACACCCCCGTCTCCTTCTTACCTTGAAGAAAAACCAGATGTTCCTCTGCTTGCTGCCGCTGACCGCCAAGGGCAGCGATCAAACCGAGGATGGCGTGCGCCTTGCTGTTGTCCTTCTCCTTGGCCAGGACAGCGTGGGCGTACCTTGCAGTCTCCGGCCATGCCCCCTGCTTGAGACTGTATTCGGCCAGAGACAGGTTGGCAGCGAGAACGTCTCGAGGGCTGGCCTGGGACTGGTCCAAGACTGACGAGCTGGCGCTTCGCGGATCGCGCAGCTGGTCGTCTATGGAGAGGCCAAGGGCGAATGGAGGGGGCGAGAACAAGCAGCCTGCGGCAAGAAGGGCAAGAAGGGAAGGCGTTAAGCGGTGGGCGTGGCGGTTTGGTGTGGGCAGCGGCATGGAAGTCTCCTGAATTTGTGGAATCCTGGATATTTTGTCTCCAATCACTGGGGGCAGGAACTGCGTCCTGGTAAAAAATGCAGCGGTATTCCTTGGGGTGTCGATGACCCCTTGTGACTATGCACCCATCCCGGTGGAAATGCAACCGGCAGTCAACATCTGAAGCGGAAGATTGCGGTTCAGGTTGTCCTTTTTCGACAGACACGAACAGCACCATGGGTCGAACCTCGCCTATGCATCAGGGTTGACTTACCAAAAAAAAAGAGACAGGCAGAAAACCTGCCTGTCTCTTGGTTCAGGTGAGCCGTCTCAATGGTCGGCTATTAATTTTTTTTTCTTCTGCTAAAGCGGGCCAGCCCCAGCAAGCCAGTGCCGAACAGCAGCAGGGTGCTTGGTTCCGGCACATCCGGAATTTTGGTGGCTGCCAGGATGTTGATGTACCAACCTGTTGCCAGATCAGCACCCCATGAACTGTAGCCAGTCCAGGAGCCGTTTGCATTTTGATTGGTGACCAGCCACTCGCAATAATCCTCCCACCAGTTCCAGCCGTGATTCGGATTGTCGATGTCTCCGGAATCTGGGTGCAAGTTGCTGAGCAGGGCACCCTCATAGTCCAACCCGAGGGTCACCTCCAACCCCTTGTAGATGGCCCACATGGCATAGGGGTGGTTAAAATTGCCATCCCATGTGCCGTTGGCTGTTTCTTGCCAATGGGTATTGATGTAGTTCAGTGCGGATTGAACCCTCGCATCCCCGGTGCCCCAACCGAGGAAATCCTGCATAACCAACAGTGCTCCCGTCTCGTTCAAATCGCCATAGTTGTCATTACCAATCATATAGGCGCCCGACCCGTCAACCCCCTGGATAGCGTTGGTCCACTTGGCCAGTTCCGTTTTGACGAAAGGTTGGGTGGAAACACCCATCTCAGTGGCGAACAGACTGGAGATAACCGGCCATTGAGTGGTGGACTGATCGGAGGCGCCATAATTGGCGTAATACCGCCAACCGCCGTCCGTATTCTGCCCATAGGCAAAATAATCAATCGTGTTCTGGACCACATCCTTGTAGGTCCAGGCACCGCCAGCCCCACTGCCGTCGGTCCTGCCAGCCAGCGGCCCCACTGTCACCAGAGCGTTCGGAGTGCCGGATTTGGCAATGGCCGGCAGAGCGATACCTGTGACATAGGTGTCACGGGCGTTCGTCCCTGCCGGATACAACTTCACTCCCACCCCATTGCCATCGGCGTCAGGATTGTTGGTTCCTTGCAAGGAAATGGGCACAACCGCAGCGTTGCTCAGCAAATAGTTGATTCCATTATCCACCACCGCCTGATAGGCAGCTGCGTTGGCGCCCCAATTGGGTTTCTCATCCAGGAAGGCCAGCAGGGCGGAACCGGTTTGACTGATCAGGTAATCAGTCCCAAAATTTGCACCAATAGAGCCGTCTAAATTCTGCCGACCGGCCAGATAAGTAAGGCCGTTATCAATGGCCGCTCTTTTTTCGGCCTCCGTGGCCGCTTGCACCAGCCCAGATGCTCCCAACGTAAAGGCCAGCATGACGCTCACTGAAATCAATGTCTTTTTCATACCCTCCCTCCTTCTTGATTGTATTGAACAAAGCCGCCGTCCTGCCATGGATGGCCGCAAAATGGATAGAAGTAGTGAAGCTGATGCAGCAATAAAGGCGAAGCGATGGCGCTGCCGAAAAGTTAATTTGTTACGGATGATGCTCCCGACTCTTGGTGCACTTGCCAATTATTATTTCATCTTTCTTTTTGCTGTTTCTCTCTTGTTTCTTTGGCCTCATTATCATCTAACTTGTTTAAATTACAATAAGTAAACTTTTGCTATTTAATGGATAGGTGATCTACCTACCAACAAGATCGGATGCGTTTGGATCGAGACCGTGTCATCTATCCATTTGCGGTGAGGAGACGTTCGTTTGACAATGGATATTTAATCTATCCAACCAGTTGAGCTAACACCTCTGGCAGCCAGGGGGGATTAATTGGGAATACAACGGGAATGTTACGCTTCTATATCTGTCTTGACGGATGGCGCTTGATTATTGCTCAAGGCGGTTCGTGGAAGGCGGTACTGCAAGAGCCGGGGAAAGATCGCGTGCAAGACCATTTTGACCTCGGCGGCGGACGGCGAGGGTTGCTTTTCCAGGGCCATGGAAGAGACCGGGCACCCGGCAAAGCCGCAGGGGTTGATCCGCTCGTAGGCCTGCAAATCCGGACAGACGTTCAGGGCAAAGCCATGCAGAGTCACCCAGCGGCGAACTCCCACCCCGATGAAGGCGATCTTGCCCTGGGACGCCCACACCCCCGTGGCGCCGTGAACCACTCGTCCCCTGATCCGGAAGGCAGCCAGGGTGGCGATCGCCACCTCCTCGAGGAAGCGCAGCCAGCGGTGCAGGTCCCGCCCCCGACCTTTCAGGTCGATCATTGGGTAGCCAACAACCTGCCCCGGACCATGCCAGGTCACGTCGCCACCCCGGTTGACACGTTCCACGCGCAGGTCCGGGTCGAGAATGTTTGCGCCGTTACCTCCCCGACCGATGGTGTACACGGCGGGATGCTCCAGTAGGAGCAGCGTCTCCTCCTCCGTTCCCGCGGCAATTCCCCTCGCCATCCGTTCCTGAAGGGCAAGCGCTGCCTGGTAATCGATCTGGCCGCAGTCGACGATGCGCATGGCATCAGGGCAGATGAGCCATGAGATAGTGGGTCATGGTTGCCAGGGTGGACAGTTTGCCATAGTCCGCCTCCGGGATATCGACCCCGGTCTGCTTGTTCAGCCCGACCAATACCCGCAAAAAACTATAGGAGTCTATGTCAAAGGCCTCGCGGATATTCTCGTCCGGGGTCAGGGCGGCGGGATCGCACTCTGGCGCCACCTTGCGCAGTTCCGCAAAGATGATCGATCGCAGTTCTTGTTCGGTCATAGCTCCTCCGGAAGTTGGAGATGACGGTTGAGAGCCTCGAGAAACAGCGCACCCTGATGGCCGTCCGTGGCCCGGTGATCGGCGGCCAGGGTGGCAGTGACACAGGGCCGGACGCCCAGCATGCCCCCTTCGGCCCAAGGGCGTTCGGCAATGCGGCCGAAGCCGACCAGGGCCACCTGGGGTGGGTAGATGACGCCGTGAACCGTTTTGACGCCCCGATCACCCAGGTTGGTGACCGAAACGGTGGCATCGGTTACCTCCGAACCCCGCAGGCGTCCGGCCCGGGTCCGTTCGATCAAGTCGGCCATGGCCCGCATCAACTCATCGATGCTCAACCTGTCCACCTGATGCAGGGCGGGCGAGATCAGTCCGCCCTGCCGCAGGGCCACGGCAAAACCGATATGAATCTCCGTCTTAACCTGCAAGCGGTCTTCGAGCCAATAGCCATTGAGTTCCGGGACATCCCGCAGCGCCTTGGCCACGGCCTTGAGCATGAGAGCCACCGGCAGCACGCGCTCCTGGATGGAGCGTTTTTGGTTTTCCGCAGCCAGCCATTGCAGGGGCCGGCTCAGATCGATCTCTGTTTCCAGGTAATAGTGCGGAATTTCCCGGTTGGAACGGCTCACGGCTGCGGCAATCGCCTGCCGCATCCTGGCTGCCGACGTCTCCGCGTCCATGGGTTGTATGGGCGCTGCGGCAACCGGTTTTTCCAGGGCGACGACTGGTGCCGCGCCGGCCTTTCTTGCTGTGGCCACCTCTTCGATATCGCTGCGCTGGATGGCCCCGCCGGGACCCGTGCCCCGGACAGTGGCTAAATCCACATCCAGCTCGAGCGCCAGCCGCCGCGCCGAAGGTGAGCAGGCGAATCGGCCGGGTGATCCCGCCAATGGCGCTGCCACCGGGGGCACCACTGGGCTTTCGGCCGGAGGCGCTGCTGCCGGTGCGGCTGGCGGTTCGGCTTGAACTTCCGTCCTGGCTGCGGCCTCAGTTCCGGAACTGATCATGGCCAGCACCGTGCCAACAGGCACTGTCTGGCCAGCCTGGACCAGCGGCTCGCCCATGATCCCGTCCTCAAAGACCTCGATTTCGAACAACCCCTTTTGGGTTTCGACCAAAGCGACGATGTCGCCGCGTTGGACCGGTTGCCCCGGCGTCACCAGCCACTCGACCAGTTTACCGGTCTCCATGTCCGCGCCCAGGCTGGGCATGCGAAATTCACCCATGGCTCATCATCCTCCTGATCGTTGCCACAATGCTGTCCACCCTTGGCAGGGCGGCCTCTTCCATGTGCCGGGCGTAGGGTATGGGCACCTCGGCGCTGCACAGCCGTTCCACCGGGAGATCCAGGTCATAAAAGGCCCGCTCCATGATCCGGGCCGAGATTTCGGCGGCAAGACTGCCGCTGCGCCAACCCTCGTCCACGATCAGCACCCGATGGGTTCTGGCGATGGAGGCCAGATAGGTGGCGTCGTCCAAAGGCCGCAAGCTGCGCAGGTCGATCACCTCGGCCTCTATCCCTTCCCCGGCCAGAACCTCGGCCGCGTCCAGACATTTGAACAGGCTGGCGCTATAGGTGATGAGGGTGATATCGCGGCCCGGCCGACGCACGCGGGCAGTGTCGATATCCACTGGGCCAGCGTCAACGGCCAGCATGCCCTCCATGTTGTAGAGGGTGTTGTTTTCAAAGATGAGCACCGGATCGGGATCCTCGAGAGCGGTCCAGAGCATGCCGCGCGCATCCTCCAGGGTGGCCGGCGACAGCACCCGTAGGCCGGGGATGTGCGCGTACCAGCCCTCGAAGGAGTGGGCGTGCTGAGCGGCCAGTTGCTTGCCCGCGCCGGTGGCCATGCGGATCACCAGGGGGACGTTGAACTGGCCGCCGGACATGTGCAGCAGGGTGGCGGCGGTGTTGACGATCTGATCCAGGGCCAGGAGGCTGAAGTTGACCGTCATCACCTCGACGATGGGCCGCATTCCTCCCAGGGCGGCGCCAATGCCGGCGCCGACATAACCCGATTCGCTCAGCGGTGTGTCGCGGATCCGTTCCGGGCCGAATTCGGCCAGGAGTCCCTTGCTGACCGCATAACAACCGCCGTAATGGCCGACATCCTCGCCCATGAGGAAGACTCGCTGGTCCCGGTGCATGGCTTCGCGAATCGCCTCCTTCACGGCCTCGCGGTAGGTGGTGGCCTTCATGGCCTTCGACTCGCTCATGCTTCCCTCCGTTCCGATGTGACAAAGCGGGTCAGATCTTCGACTGGTTCCCAGGTGCCGGCCTCGGCAAAGGCCACCGCCGCCTCGATTTCCGCTGCCACCTCCCGTTCCAACTTCTCCTTTTCTTCTGCGGTGAACAGGCCGGCTGCAACCAACCGGTCAGCCAGGATTTCGATGGGGTCGCGCTGCTTCCATTCGTCTACCTCGGCTTTGGTCCGGTAGAGTTCGGTATCGAACATGGAGTGCGGCCGGAAGCGATAGGTGCGGCATTCGAGCAGATAGGGGCCGCTGCCCTGGCGAACATGCGCGACGGCCTTCCCGGCCGCCTCTTCCACGGCCATGACATCCATGCCGTCTACAGCCGCCGCCGCCATGCCGTAGCTGGCCGCCTTGGCGGCAATGTCCTGGTTGGCCTGGGTGTAGCGCAGGGCAGTGCCCATGGCGTAGAGGTTGTTTTCGCAGACAAAGAGCACCGGCAGTTTCCACAGGGCGGCCAGATTCATGGATTCATGGAAATTACCTTCAGCCACAGCGCCGTCGCCGAAAAAGCAGCAGGTCACCTGGGAACGCCCCTGCATGGTGTCCGCCAGGGCCAGCCCCACCGTTAGGGGCAGGCCGCCTCCGACAATGGCGTTGCCACCGTAAAATCGTGTGGCGGCATCAAAGAGGTGCATCGAGCCGCCCCGGCCCAGGCAGCAACCCTCCTTCTTGCCGTACATTTCGGCCATGATGCTGCCGGCACTCATGCCCCGTGCCAGGGCTTGGCCATGCTCCCGGTAGGTGGCCACCACTGCGTCCTCGGCGGAGAGTACCGACATCACCCCTACGGCCACCGCCTCCTCGCCGATGTAGAGATGGAGAAAGCCCCGGATTTTCATGGCGCTGTAGAGTTCGGCCGATTTTTCCTCGAAGCGGCGGATGAGCAGCATCTGCCGTAACTGGCGGATCGCGTGATCCCTGTTCAGTGTCGTCATGACGATTCGCTCCCTTCCAGAGTGGATGTATCCCCAATGGGCAGTCCGAGTTCCCGCGCCTTGAGCAGGCGGCGCATGATCTTGCCGCTCCGGGTTTTTGGTAGATTGTCGATGAATTCCAGTTCTTTGGGTGCTACTGCCGAACCGAGCCTGGTGCGCCCGAACCCGATCAGTTCCAGCTGCAGCGCCTCATCGGCCGTGAATCCAGGTTTGAGCACGACGAAGGCCTTGACCACCTCGCCGATGGTCGGCTCGGGTTTGCCGATCACTCCGGCCTCGGCCACGGCCGGATGTTCCATCAGGCTGCTCTCCACTTCGAACGGCCCGACCATGTGGCCGGCGGTTTTGATGATGTCGTCGGCCCGGCCGATGAACCAGTAGTAACCGTCCGCATCCCGCTTAGCGAGATCGCCGGTGAGGTACCATTCGCCAACAAAGCATTTGCGGTAACGCTCCTCGTCGTGCAGGTATGCCCGGAACATGGAAGGCCAACCTCGCCGCAGGGCCAGTTCGCCCTCCACTTCGGCCTCTTCGACCCGCACCATCTCGGCTCCTAGGCGGGTGACGATTGCGGCCTCGATGCCGGGCAGGGGCAGGCCCATGGAACCGGGGCGGACCTCCAGGGCGGCGTAATTGGCGATCATGATACCGCCGGTCTCCGTTTGCCACCAGTTGTCGTGGATCGGCAGGCCCAGCACCCGCTGTCCCCATAGCACCGCCTCCGGATTGAGCGGTTCGCCGACGCTGTGCACCAGGCGCAGAGCCGAGAGATCAAAGCGCTGCCGCAGCTCCGCCGGGGCGCGCATCAGCATCCTGATCGCGGTCGGGGCCGTGTACCAGACCGTGACCCGCTGGTCCTGGAGAATGCGATACCAGCGTTCGGGCTCGAAATCGGCCTCGTCGACTACGGCGGTGACCCCGTGGAGCAGCGGCGCGACGATACCGTAGGAGGTGCCGGTCACCCAGCCCGGATCGGCTGTGCACCAGAAGATGTCGTCGGGATGGAGGTCGAGCACGTAGCGGCCGGTGGCGAAATGGGTGAGCATGGCCTGGTGGACATGCACCGCCCCCTTGGGCATGCCGGTGGTGCCGCTTGTGAAATGAAGAATGGCCATGTCCTCGGGACTTGTGGGCGGGATGGTGAACGAGGCGGAGCAGCCGTGCAGCAAGCGCGGCAGGGAGCGCACCCGGTTGTCGACATCCTCCTTGGCGTCGACCAGGAGGATGTGGCGGAGCCCCGGCAGCCGGTCGAGCAGCGGCGCGATCTTTTTCGCGTACTGTCGTTCTGTGGTGACCAGGACCCGTGCATTGCCCCGCTCCAGACGCTGAAAAATGGGTTCCGGGCCAAAGGCGGCAAAGAGCGGGCACAAGACGCCTCGGTATTTCAGGGTGCCGAAGAAGACCGGGTAGAGCAGGGGGCCGCGGCCGGCCAGCCAGAAGACCCGCTCGCCCGCATGTACCCCCAGTTGGCCAAGCAGATTGGCGAACCGGTTGCTGTGTTCTTTCAGCTCCCCATAGGTCAGGCAGGTGTTGCCCCCCTCCTTGGCCAGAAAGCGAATAGCCACCCGCTCGCCCATGGAGCTGTCGGCATGGCGATCCACCGCTTCGTGCGCGATGTTCAACCCTCGTCCATCGGGGAGATTATTGAGTTCGCGGCGCACATCCTCCCAGGAAAAGGTGGCGCGGGTAGCATCGTAGTCCAGCAGGTTGGGCTGAACCGCCATGGTGGCAACATCCTTCTTGATTGGAGAAAAATGCATGCGCGTCTCCAGAAGAAAAAAAGGCAAGAGGCGGGAGAACAAGGGACTCCCATGACCGAATCCGGCTTCCTGTCGAGCTGTGTCTTAAAAACTCCGTTTCAACTCAACCGATATATCGAGCGGGTGCCGCATCTAGTTGCGCAAGGCAGAGAGTGACTCTATAGGTTTCATGATATGCGCCTGACATCATGGGTACAATGCAGGGAAATTTGGTATTTATTGGATAGAAAAAATATATACTGAAAGCATTCACTTTCTTAATATTATAGGGAAAAACTTGTTTTTATTTCTGCGGTTATGGCCCTTGTCGGAGCCGCTGAATATGAGACTCCAGGCACAGGGGGCGAGGTGTTGAAAGCCTTGCCGGGTTAGATGCGTGGATATCCGGTCTAGGCACAACGATTTGCACACATCGAAACAGGGGAGGGCGGCTTGATAGTACAGGGGGAAGAAACACGGATTCGCCTAGGCCGCCGTGGGCGAGAAGAAAAGTAGGGGGAGTGAGGCGCCTAACCCAGCGGCAAATCAGCAACGATGGACAACGATTCGCTGTGCGGGCGTTATGCTTCCATGCCGACGGATCTTCATTGGCAAGCAGATCCTGATGGTAGTGGCGATCAGTGTTTAGGGTCTGCCAGTTTGGGGACGAAGAACTCTATTTTGGGAAACTGGTGGAGGTCTTTGTGAATGCCGGTACGGAGAAAGGCGTTGACCCAGTGAAAAATGTCGTGCCGTTGGATCGAGCGCCGCATTTTTTCCATCCGGCTGTGGCGGCTGGAGGCGTCCATGGTGCAAGCTTGATGGATGGCATTGGCAACGCCTTCAATATCAAAGGGGTTGACCAGGAGAGCGCCGCCGTGCAGTTGGGCCGCCGCCCCGGCAAATTCGCTGAGAATGAGCACGCCGTTGTTTTCAACGGAGCAGGCGCAAAACTCCTTGGCCACCAAGTTCATGCCGTCCTTGAGGGGGGTAATCAGGGCAATCTCGCAGGTGCGGTAATAGGCGAGCAGCTCCACTCGATTGAGTGATCGATAGATATAATGGATTGGGGTCCAGCCCACCTCGGTGAACCGGCCATTGATTTCACCCACCAGCCGTTCGATTTCCCGCTTCAGGGCCTCGTATTCGGGAACTTCTTCCCGGCTGGGCACGACGACTTGAATTAGGGTGACCTTGCCCCGCAGCTCCGGGTAGCGTTCCAGACAATTGGCAAAAGCCTGGAGGCGAAGGGGGATACCCTTGGTGTAGTCAAGGCGGTCGACTCCCAGGATTAGTTGCCGATCCGGCAGATTGGCATGGATAATCCAGGCCTGATCCTGTACCTCCTGGGTGGTGGCGGCTTCAGCAAACTGTTTGAAATCGATGGAGATGGGAAAGGTGCCCACTAGAACCTCGCGTTCCGGGGTCATGCACCGGGCAATGTGGCCATGGCCGACCACCCGCGTTTTCGGCATCAGCATCCGGACGCAATCCATGAAATTTCGGCGGTCCCGCATGGTCTGAAAACCCACCAGATCATACTGCAGCAAGGCATTCAACACCTGAGAACGCCAGGGCAGGCGGACAAAACCGTCCAGGGGTGGAAAGGGGATGTGGAGGAAAAAACCAGTCTGGCGCTGAACACCCATGATGTTCAGATGCTGTGCGATCAGGATTAGCTGATAGTCATGCACCCAGACAAAATCTTCTTCACGGGTATTGCTCGCGACCGCCTGGGCAAATTTGGCGTTAGTCCGTTCATAAACGTTCCAGTAAGCAGGGTCGAAATTGCAGCGGGAAGGCAGATCGTGAAATAGGGGCCAGAGAATCTCGTTGGAGAATCCGAAATAATATTTCTGGATTTCCTCTTCGCTCAGGTTGACAGGTTTGAGGGAATACCCTGTCTCGCGCGAACCCTGATCGAGCAGGTCACGAAGAGCGGTCTCATCCATATCATCCTGCACAGTCGAACCAAGCCAGCCGATCCATTGGCCGCCCCGGTCACGAAGAACCGGGCCAAGGGCGGTAACCAGCCCTCCGGAACCCGGTTTAATGGTCCATTGGCCGTTCTCATCCCTGTCGACCACAATGGCCAGGCGGTTGGAAACCACGGTCAAGCGGGTTGTATCCATATTTTATCTCTCTGTTTGACCGGTCACAGTCAGCCACTGACGAAGAAACTCAGCCACTGCAGCGCAATCGGGCAGGAAATCCTGGGCTGCTGTCGGTGCACCGATCTGCCCGACCTTGAGACCGATGCCCCGGTTTTTGAGCACGCTAAAGGCATCCTCGTCGGTCTCGTCGTCGCCGATGTACACGGCAAAAACGTTTTCCGGCTGGAGAGCAAGCAAGTCTGAAAGGGCGTGGCCTTTGTTCCAATCCGAGCAGCGGATCTCGATACCGCCGTTGAACCACCTGCACTCCAGGTCGTAGCGTAAGGCCCATGCGCCCCATTCTGTCAGCACCTCCTGCTCCACGGCCACGGCGGTGACCGGCTCCAGTCCACGGGTGTGCAGCGCCAGAGAGGCCATTTTGACTTCCAACATGGGGCCGTAGCCACGTTGTTGGAGATGTCCGCGTATTTCAAACAGCCCCTGGAGTTGCTCTAGTGTCGGTTGCCGGACCACGCGGGCGCCGTCGTAAGGCCACAGTTCAAAGCCATGATTACCGATTACGGTCACCGGCGGGTTGGCAAGCAGGGTCAGCACTTCGTCCACCGGACGGCCGGAGATGATAGTCACCATGGTCTGGGGATCGGCGGCCAGATTCCGGAGCAGGTCCGCAATGCCGGGAAGAGGAACGGCTTGCATGGGCTCAATTGCAAAAGGGGCCAGGGTTCCGTCGTAATCCAGGCCAAGAAATCGAGTGGGGGCATTGCGAACCTGTTGCCAGAAATCTGGGATTGTGGAAAATTCGATGCTGTTTTTCGTTATGGTTGCCATTACAGTTCGATCCGTTCGACACCTTTGTGCATGGTGGCGAACATCAGGGTCAGGTATTCCCGCAGATGACGGGTTACCAGAAAATTGTTGAGAACCAACGCTTTGGCCTTTCTGCCCATTGCTTCCAGCCGGTCGCGATTTTTGAGGAGATAACGGACCCGCAAGGCCGCGCCTTCGGGCGTGTTGACCAGAAAGCCGGTATGGTGGTTGATCACCTGCAGGCGAATGCCGCCCGTGTCGCCGCCAATCACCGGCTTGCCCTTCCACATCGCCTCGGTCACCGTGAGGCCGAAGCCCTCCTTGGTCGATTTCTGCAGACAGATGGTCGAGGCTCGTTGCAGGCCGTTGATCTCCCGATGGGCATCCGCGGGCAGCAGCAGGATGTGGATATCCGGGTCGTCGCCGGCCGCCTTCCGCACCTCGCGTAGCACCTCATCGCCTTCCGGATCGTCGCTGGCTCCGCCTCCAGCCAGGACCAGTTGCACCGGGGTGAACTCCTTGATCATCCGATAGGCATGAATCACCCCGAGCGGATCTTTAAAGAGGTCGAAGCGCGAGACCTGCGTGATCAGCGGGAGTTGGGGGTCAAGTCCCCAGCGGTCGAAGACGGCATCGACCTCGCCTGGGTATAATTCCCGATTTTTCTGGCTGAGTGGATCGATACTGGGCGCAATCAGGTACAGCGGATGGGGCAAGGGCTGGGCAAAATCGGCCAGTGACCAGATGGAGGCATCATAACCGGCAACGAAATCCCGCAGGTATTTCCATACCGCCCGGTAAGGGCGGCTGAGATCGATATGGCAGCGCCAGACCCATTTGCCTTTGCGATTAGGGCAAAGCCGCAGCAGCGGCGCTGGCTGTGGGTCGTGAATAAAGACAAAATCAGCCTCTTCCAGGGTGGAACGCAGTCGTTCAGCATTGTCCGCGTTGGTCTGTTCATACGCTCGCAGCAACAGGGGCGGAATGCCCACCGGGCTGCCTTGCAGGCCGTTGTGGAAACTTTTGGTGCATTGGTAAAAGGCTGTTTCGCCGGTGATCACTTCCCATTCAGCATCAAGGCCCAATTCGCGTTTAAAAGGGATGAGCCAACTGAGGATTTCAGCCACGCCGCCACCTTCTCGGGTTGAATTGACATGGACGACCTTCATCCCCTTGAGGGGTTCGGCTAACTGGCGGAGGTGATCGATAACCTCGTTGCCGACGATGGCGGCATAACTCTCCAGGGCGCTGGTCATGATGTTTCCTCTCCGGTAGGACAGTTGTTGTGGAAGATTGCGGCGAGGTCACGCCGCAGATCGGTCAAGGTGGTGAAATAGGGATCGATGGCATTGATCTGTTTGATCATTTCATCGTATTGGCCATCTTCATCCATCCTCAACCATTCGACAAAATCGCTGCGCCCGCTTTCCGTGCGCCGCCGGGCGTCGATAAAATGATAGAACACTGAACCAAGCGAGAGGCCGGCAATCTGTTCCGCCATCTCTTCCGGGTGATTGATCCGTTTATCAGGGTTAAAGACGATGATCTGCGAGCGGATAAATTTGAAGCGCTGCCCTGATTGGGCCCAGGGAACGGTCTCGCTTTCCGCCAACCTTTCTTCGATCACATCGACCAGTTCCCGGCGTAGATCTTCTATTTCCCGATGGTGGCTGGGGTCGATGATGGCCAACCGTTCAGCCAGTCGTGAATCGTGGAGGCAATGCCAGGCCCAGGCCGCGAAATCGTTCTGATATTCTGGTTCGTCGAAACTCGAACGAAGCATGCCGCCCCAGAAATGATAATAAATACAGCCAGGATGGATGCTTTTCAGCCGGTCACTGAGTTCCCGCAGATTCTGTGCCTCTTCTCCCGTGGCAATGGAGATCAGGGTGCAATCCTTGACAATAAATGGTTCTCTCATGCGTATGGATCCGGTTTTTTTGAATGGTTTTGCATAGGGCTATCAGGCTGTTGGGTCAATCGCCAAAAACCAGGTCGTCCCGTATCCAGCCGAGAACTGACTTGTCTTGGTAGTATCCGAGCTGGACCCATTGGCCGTTTTTGGCGATAACTGAATAAATTTCCCCCATCTCCGCATTGGCAACGACTTGTGACTTCGGGTTGGCCGCACTGCGGATATTCGCCTTATTCACCAGGATAACGACCGTTTCAATATCTGAAACCAAGGGCTTATACACCCAGCCGTTCTTGTCCTGCCAATCCACAAAATAGAGCCAATCACCGTTTTCCTTTTTAATTTCTATGGGATATCCCAAGGGGGCCGTGAAGAGAATCGGACTGTTCAGGCTGGGTTCGGCGCGGATGTTGGTCTGATCCTTGCCTATGCTTTTACTGTTAGCGGAAACCGCAAGGGTCAGAACCATGGGGGTAATGAAAAGACAGGCGCGAACCGCCGAGATTTTTTTGTGTTTGTTCATGCTGTTCTCCTTGTTGCCGATGTGTGGTGCGCACCACGTTTATAGGTGTTGGACGAAGAGGGTAGGAAGTAAAGAGGCGGCCATTGATGCGGGTTGACAGGACCAAGTGGGGGCACTGCCAAATAAGTGATGGAGAAATCGTGTCTGTCGCGACGATCAAACTTTGCGTTGGTTTCAATCGTGATAGTTGATTTTTCCGGAGTGGCCGCCCGGCGCCGGGCAATTGCATGCCAGTCCCTCCCTGTCCGCAATCTGTTTCTACGGTTCAATGCCGACAGGCGGGCTTTTCTTTACAAGAATCGTTCCAGAAGGATAAACGGGGTTGCTGCCAAGGGGGAATGGGTGGGCGAAAATTGTTCGCCGAATGGAGCGGCAGGAGAAAATCCACTTTTTTTGACTGATAAGGTACCGGGAAAACGATCTTTTAGTGCGGAATGGTTTGTGATTGGGTGGAAGTCAGGCCGACCGGGCAAGGCATGAAAGAGTTTGCCAGGGATTTCTTGCGTACCCATCAGCGCCTGTTGTGGCAGTCCTGTGCGACGGGATCGTGTCCTCTGGTGCAGGATTTGATCCCGCCTGGCAGGATTGCCGGCAAGGGGAATCAAGAAGGGAGGCGGAAGCAGGAGGGCAGGTTGTGTTTCTTGAGCAGGGCATAGAGACGGGAGCGTGACAGTCCGGAAATGGCGCAGGCCTGCTCCATGTCCGTGGCTAAGGTCATTAATTCCTGCAGATAGCGTTGTTCCAGCTCGGCGATGGCCGAATCCCGCGCTTCGACCAGCCGGGGCAGGGTGGTTCCGTCCAGTCCTACAGCACGAGTGAAGGGGTTTTCGGAGGTGGCTTGACCCTGTTCGACCGAGGCTCGGGCCAAGTGTACCCGAATATAGACCGGAAGGTGTTTGGGAAAAAGAACCGGCTCGTGTCTGGCCGCCGAAACGGCCCGCTCCAGGGCGTTGACCAGTTCACGCACGTTGCCGGGCCACTCGTAGCGGTTGAGGACTTCGAAAAAATCAGGGGAGAACGATTTGCCGGCCAATCCGTAGCTGTCGCAGAGTTTGTTAACATGGTGGGCGGCTATATCCTGGATATCCTCGATCCGATCCCGTAAAGGGGGGAGTTCCATGGTGAAGGCCCGAAGCCGGAACAACAGATCCTTGCGGAATCGGTGGCGCTGGACCATGGCATTTAAATCACGATTGGTGGCTGCGATTAACCTGAAATCACTGCGGAGTTGCGTTCCCCCGCCGACCTGACGGAACTTGTGCTCCTGGAGGACGCGTAAAAAGGATTTCTGAACTGAGAGCGGCAACTCGCCCACCTCGTCAAGGAAGAGGGTGCCGCCGTCGGCCCGCTTGACCAGTCCGCTCTGGCTTTTTTCAGCCCCCGTGAACGCCCCGCGCTCATAGCCGAAAAGGATGCTCTCCACCAGGGTCTCGGGCAGCGCTGCGCAGTCCACCACTACGAATCGCTTGCTGGCTCGACGGCTATTATTGTGGATCGCCCAGGCAAAAAGTTCCTTGCCTGTGCCGGTCTCCCCGGTGATGAGAACATTGGCATCGCTGTCCGCTGATAGAGCCAAACGGTCCAGGCAGCGTTTCATCTGCGGGCTGTTGCCGACGATATCTGCCCGGGTTTCCTCCTTGAGCGTGGTGTGGGGCTGCATGCGTATTTTCTTTGCCCGATACTGCATGGCCCGCACCAGGGAAAGCGCCATGGACCGCGCGGTGACCGGCCGCTCCACATAATCCCAAGCCCCCATTTTGATCGCATGCTCAGCCTGGTCGGCATCGCCGGCGTCGGTAAGGATGATCACCTCCGGGAAGGATGGGGTATCTATCAAAGCCGGCAGGGCATCCATGCCGTTGCCGTCCGGCATCTCAGCATTGAGAAAGATAACGTCGATGGCCGCGGATGCCGACAACTCCAGGCCTTGCGTGAGGGTGCGCGCCGTTGCGACCTGGTGCCCCATGTGGATAATTTCCCGGGACAAGGTTTCGATAAACGTCTCGCTGGTATCGATGATGAGAATCCGTGACATTCTGCTTGCGCTGCTCATGGTAGTCTTGTTGCCTGACTGCTTCTAGAAGGGAAGGCCCCGCTCGTTTGCCCAGGTCACATACAGCGGGCTGGTCCAAGATTGACCGGAAATAGCCTCGCGGCAGAGCTCTTCAAGCTGGCTGATGACTTCTTCAAGAGGGCCCGGGTCCTCGGGTGGCGGCTGATGCTCCAGCTCTTCAAACGATCGGGGGTTTTGCATCCGCAACAGTTCCGCCTGATCTTCGATCTGATCGATGGCCATGTGAATGACCACCGGGATGTATTCCTCGGCTCCGGGAGTATCCTGCCGCAACTCGGGCAAAAAACGTAAGCGATAGATCAGGAATTCGCCGATGAAATAGAGGCAATGGCTCTCGACAGTCTTGCTGATCCCTGCTTCCATGTGCTGCAAGGCGATGATGAGCGCATATTGGCGCATCATCGGCCGGTTTCTGGTGAGCATGATCGTGACGATGAGTTGATAGAGCAGGCGAAGGTAGGTGTGCGTCACCTCCCGGCGCATGCTGTTCAAAAACAGCGAGACACCAGGGGATTCAGCCTGCTGCTCCGTGTCCAGCAGCTGGGTGGTGATCTCGGCGATGGTGCGATCGCGAATGTTTTCCAGGATGGCTCCGAGGGCCTGATGGAGAACCAGATAGGGACGATCGTGGGTCTTGTGCAGCATGGCCTCGTTCCAGGTCTGCCAGAGTTCGGGATTCTTTTGCATGTTCTCGATGAGAAAGACCAGGCGACGGGTGATGGTTTTGCGGGGAGTGGGCTCCCAAGCCAGGATGTTGCGGGTTTTGGCGTTTTCGGCAACGAGTTGTTTGTCCACATAATTGAGCATCCACAGTTGTTCAAAGGCTTCCTTGCCGCGCAGCCGGCTGAGTAACCGGCGGGCAAGGATCATGGGGACGAGCAGATGTTTGTTGAGAAAGAATGGGTTGTGCGGTTTTGCGTAATGATACTGGGTCGCTATCCGGAAGAGTTCGAGATGGGTGGTGGTGCCGTCTGGGCCGGCATTGAGGGTGATGTGCTGCTCAAGTTCATCGCTTTTGTCAATCACCCGCAGGAAAAACTGCACCAGATCGTGCACATGAATATAAGGGATGGCAGACTGTCCCTTGCCGGCGAGAATCCGTGACTCCAGCAGTTTGTCGGAGAGCCAGTTGTTGAGCAGGGTGTAGAGGGGCGGATATTCACACCAGTCACTGAATACCGCCGCGATGCGAACAGTGGCGCAGGGAAAACACCGTGCATACGCCCGGACCAGTTCCTCGCCCGCTCGCTTGCTGCGGGCATAGGGCAGGTCGGCATCAGGGGGGCTCTCTTCGTTGACAATCGTGTCGAATGGGCAGGCCGCTTGAGAGCTGGCAAAGATAAAACGGCGAATCTCCAGGTGCCTTGCCAGCTCCAGCATGTTCTTTGTGCCTTCAACGTTGGTGCGGCTATAACTTGGATGCTCCTTGTTGGTAAAATCGTAATAGCCAGCCAGGTGGAGAATATAGTCGGCGCCACCATGATCTTTTACCCGTTGAATGAGATCCTTGAGAGTAACCCAATCGGCGATATCAACCTGCGTCCACCGCAGGTTGCTGCTGTCCTGCACCCCGGCTTCTTCCATGGAACGCCTGCCAACGCAGAAAAGACGAAACGTATCGGCTGCCGCCTTGATGAAATTTCGTCCTACAAACCCCGAGGCTCCGGTCAGAATCAATCCTGGCAACCGATAATCCATAGTTCCTCCCTTGCGGTGTTATCCTTGCGGGGGTCGGCATGGCCGGTGAAGGTGCCTTGGGTGCCACAAGGAACAGATGCACCCGGCAACTTATGGCAATTCAATGGCCCATGTGTCCAGAGGCGGCACCGTGGTGACGATCTTTTCTTGCTGCAAAAACTTGGCGAAACGGTTGTAGCGGTTCCTGTCCAAGGCACCGGGCCGGAGAGCAAAACGCGGCAGGGTGTCCTTCCAGGCCCGCCGGTTCAATTCATCGTCCAGGTTCTTCCGGTCATGGCTGACGAACAGTTTCCAGCTTTCCTCCGGATGGTTGATCAGGTACTGCACCCCTTCTTCCAATGCATCGACGAATTTGCGCATCTTGGGGTCGTTGACTGCTTTGGCATTGGCCACCAGGATCAGTTCATCGTAGGCTGGAATCCCGAATTCCTCGACAAAAAAAGCGCGGCCAGGCCGTTTTTCGATGGCCATCTGATTGAGCTCAAAATTACGGAATGCCCCGATTACTCCGTCCACCTGACCTGTAAAGAGCGAGGGTGAGAGGGAGAAATTGACGTTGACCAGTTTGACATCCTCGACCTTCAATCCTTCCCGTTCCAACATTACCTTCAACAGCGCGGTCTCAAAGCCCCCAACCGAATACCCGATGGTCTTGCCTTTAAGATCGGCAATTTTTTTGATCGGGCCGTCTGCCAGGACCACCAGGGAGTTGAGCGGGGTGGCGATCAGGGTGGCGATGCGGACCAGCGGCAAACCTTGGTCCACTTGCATCTGATGCTGATGCTGGTAGGAAACGGCAATATCAGCTTTGCCGGCGGCGACCAGCTTGGGCGGGTCGTTTGGGTTGGAGGGAGCGATTATTTCGACCTCAAGTCCCCGCTCCTTGAAAAAGCCTTTTTCCAGCGCCACATACAGCGGCGCGTGGTCCGGGTTGGTGAACCAGTCAAGAAGCACGGTCAGTTTGTCCGCCGCCCGGACCGGCGTGGCAGGCAGCAGCAGGGCGGCAAACAGCAGGGGGAGCAGCAAAGCGGAAAATTTTTTCATGATACGATTCCTTGGTTGGGTTGCCAAAAGATGAGCCGGTCGAGCAAACGATCAATTAGAAAATAAAGCAGGAGGGAAACACCGGCCAACAGCGTCAGGGCGGCGAACATCAGGTCGATCTGCATGCGGGCATTGGTGTGCAGCATGTAAAATCCCAGGCCGGCACTGGAGCCGACCCACTCCCCCACGACCGCGCCGATCGGCGCAACCGCCGTGGCCACCCGGACCCCGGCGGCAAAGGTGGGCAGGGCCTGTGGGATGACGATGGCGCGGAGCACGGCCAGGGGACGCGCGCCCATGATCCGGGCCAGTTCCAGCAGGTTCGGGTCGGTGCGCTGCATGCCGGCATAGAAGGATGCGGTCACCGGAAAGAAGATGATCAGCACCGCCATGGCGATTTTGGAGGCCATGCCATACCCGAACCAGAGCACCAGCACCGGGGCAAGGGCGAAAACCGGGATGGCCTGACTGATTACCAGGATGGGCAGCATCCACCGCTTGAGCAACGGCGAGACAATCATGGCCAGGGCGGTGGAGGAGCCGAGAAGGGTGCCGATGAGCAGGCCGAGCACGATCTCGGTCAAAGTGGTCGCGAGATGCGGGCCAAGCACCGCCAGATGGGTGACCAGGGCCTTGGCCACCGGCAGCGGGCCGGGCAGAATGTAGGGAGGCGCTCCGGTGAAGATGACCAGCAGCTGCCAGAGCACCAGCAGTCCGGCTGTCAGGATGAGTGGGCGCAAGGCGTTCATGCGGACTCTTCTTGCATCAGCAGGGCCAGGAGCGGCGCATAGTGAGCGGCAAGGGCCGGATCGTCGGCCTGCCGAGGCGTTGCGCCTCCTGGTTCGATGATTTCGGCCACCTGCGCGGGCGATCCGGCCAGAACAACGATCCGATCGCCCAGGCGCAGGGCCTCCAAGGGATCATGGGTGACTAGGACCACGGTGGCACCCGTGGTCATCCGGGCCGCCAGGTTCTGCAAACGGACGCGGGTCAAGGCATCGAGGGCGGAAAAAGGTTCGTCCATCAGGAGCACCGGCCGTTCTTCCATCAGGGTGCGAAGCAGGGCGGCGCGCTGCCGCATGCCTCCGGACAGGGCCGAGGGCAGGGCGTGTTCGTAGCCCGTCAGGCCAGCTTCGTGGATCAGATGCAGGGCTTTGTGACGAAGGGGTTCGCTCAGTTCATGGCGCAAGCGGGCTCCGAGCAGCACATTCTCCACCAGCGTCAGCCAGGGGAGGAGCAGATCGTGCTGTGCCATCCAGGCCACCGCACGGCCTTCTTCCGGTCGGGGTTCAAAGTGGATCTGGCCTGTGAACGGGAGGCTGGCGGACCCGGCAATCAGCTTCAACAACGTCGACTTGCCGCAGCCGCTGGGACCGAGGATGCAGGTGGTTCGTCCTCCAGGCAGCCGCAGGGATACCTCCTGAAACAGGGGCTTGCCGCCGAAGTCCAGGCAGATCCGGTCAAAGATAATGTCCGGTGCCGGGCTTCCGGGTTCAGGCATCGGTAACTCTTAGAAAAAACGGAAAAAATGGTGCACCGGCCCGTGACCGTGCCCAATGCTGTAGCCTGCTCCGGCCCGGATGGCGCCGGTGATGTAGTCCTTGGCCAGACGCACCGCGTTTTCGGTGGTTTCGCCTCGGGCGATGAACGAGGCAATGGCTGAAGACAGGGTGCAGCCGGTGCCGTGGTTGTTGCGGGTTGCGATCCGTTCGCCTGGCAGGGTGACCATTCGCTGTTCCGCGCCGAGATAGAGACAGTCATCGCTGTCGCCCGTTTCCAGATGACCGCCCTTGATTAGCACATTGGCGCATCCCAGCGCGGCCAGATCAACCGCCGCCTGCTTGATGGTGGCGGCGGAGGCTATCTCCCGGCCGAGCAGCACCGAGGCCTCGGGCAGGTTGGGGGTAATCAAGTGGGCAAGGGGAATCAGGTGCTGCTTCAGGGCCTCGATGGCCTCGTCCTGCAAGAGTTTGTCACCGCTCTGGGCCACCATCACCGGATCAAGCACAACGGCGTGGACCTCGAATTTGCGCAGGCTGTCCGCTACGGTGCGGATCAACTCCGGCGAAAAGAGCATGCCGATTTTAATCGCATCAGCACCAATGTCCGCAAGGACCGCCTCTATCTGGGCGGCGACAAATGCGACCGGCACCGCATGGATGCCGGTCACCCCGAGGGTGTTCTGGGCGGTGAGCGCGGTGATCACGCTCATGCCGTAGCAGCCATTGGCGGCAATGGTTTTCAGGTCCGCCTGAATGCCGGCTCCACCGCCACTGTCCGAACCGGCGATGGTCAGCACCCGGCGATATGTTTTCAATTGTTCCATACGTCCTAATCCCTTTCCTTTGCTGATTGAATCCGATGTTTGAGGGCGGTTGCCGCGCTTGTGGGGCAAGGCGCGCTGACAATGGCCGAAACCACGGCTACCCCGTCAGCGCCTGCGCGGATGATCGCGGCCGCATTGTCCGCCTTGACGCCACCGATGCCAACCAGCGGCAGGGAAACGGCCTCGCGAATGGCGCGGACCCCTGCCAGGCCGAGCGGCGGGGCAGTATCCTTCTTGGTGGGTGTGGCAAAAATTGGGCTGATGCCGATGTAGTCGGCTCCTTCGGACTCGGCGCGGACGGCATCAATCACCGATTCCGCCGAGATGCCGATGAGCAGGGAGGAACCGGCCAATCGTCGGGCATCGGCAATGTGCATGTCGGTCTGGCCGAGATGGACCCCGTCGGCACCGATGGCCAGGGCCACGTCGATCCGGTCGTTGATGATCAGCGGAATGCGGGTTTCCAGCGTATCCAGCAGGCGGCGGATGCCCCGCGCCTCTTCAATGAACTCCCGGGTGGCGCACTGTTTTTCCCGGAGTTGTACACAGGTGACGCCACCCCAGATGGCGGCTCGAACGATGTCGATGGTGCTTCTGCCAAGAGAGAGGCTGCGGTCAGTCACCAGATAGAGCGAAAAATCGATCATGGGGCGTCAACCCTTGCTGATTCGGCAGCGCGCCTCCACCTCCTCCGGAGTGAGGGTGTAGAGCGCGTCGAGCAGCCGGATCATGAACGTTCCCGGTCCCTCGGCCCCATCGCCGGCATTTTCCCCGGCGATGCCGAAATAGGCCAGGGCCGTGGCGGCGGCGGTGAGCGGATCCTTGTCCACCGCCAGAAATGCGCCGATCAGGGCGGTGGCCGCACAGCCGGTGCCTGTGACATAGGGCATGAGCGGATGGCCGCCTTCGACGGTCAAGACCCTTCTGCCATCGGTCACCAAATCGGTGGGCCCGGTGAGCGCAATGGTCGTGCCCAGATCGCGGGCTACCTTGCCGGCCTCTTCGGCGGCGTCGTTCATTGCATGCACGGCGTCAACTCCCTTGGTGACCGAATCCTGGCCAGCCAGCGACAGAATCTCGGAAGCGTTGCCGCGGACCACGCTCACCCAGGTCTGGAACAGAATCGCCCTGGCGGCATTGGTCCGCAGGGCAGTGGCCCCCGCGCCCACCGGATCGAGGACGATCGGCGTGCCCAGGTCCGAGGCCTTGCGGCCGGCTTTGATCATGGTTGTGACCCAGGTGTCGGTGAGAGTGCCGATGTTGAGTACCAGCGCATCGGCCAGGTCGACCATGTCCTCCACCTCATTGTCGGCGTGGGCCATGACTGGGGAGGCGCCGCAGGCCAGGAGCGCATTGGCGGTAAAGTTCATCACAACGAAGTTGGTGATGTTATGGATCAAGGGTTTGCTGGCCCTGATTTTTCTCAGGTTTTCAGCAGCTTTTCCAGCAAGTGCGGGCATGGACGGCCTCTGTAGAGCAAAATTAGTGGGACAATCAACGCATGAAGCGGGAAGAGCAGGGGAAAGGCAACCGAAACGGTCCCTGTCCTTCGCCGAGACGAACCGAAGCAGGCACGGCCGGTCCGCTCTCAGGCCTGCGCCTCCCTACAATAACAGCAGAAGATTTGTCTATAGAAAAAGAAGCTGCGGGTGTCAAGGCGAACCTCGTTTTGCATCTGACCCGCGGAAGATACGTGAAATCGGCGGCCTTTGTTCAGAAGGTGAGGGTGACGACCGGGGAGGTGTGCACTTCCTGGGGGAAAATTGAATCCCGGCCTTCGGGAACGATGCCGAGAAAGCGCAAGCCGGTGGCGATGGCGGCCCGGTAATCGGCGAGGGCATCGCCAATGAACAGGCATTGGCCGGGGGTATAACCGTGCCGGATAAGGATCTCGGTAAGAAGAGCCGGTTTGGCCAGCGGTGAGCCGTGGACTTCCAGGAAATAGGAACCGAGTCCCTTATGTTCAACGATCAGCCGCATCTCCTCGCCTGGCGTTCCGGAAACGACAAAGGCGGGAATGGCGGCCTGCTGGAGTTGGCAAAGGGTTGCCAGGGCACCGGGGATCAGGGGCGCGGCGATGACTTCGTCCAGCACCAGCTGGGAAAAGGTCTGCCCGGCGCGATCGAGTTCCGCATCGGTGGGAAGGTGACCGGTAAAGGCAGTGAAACAGTGGCGTATTTTTTGATGCCTTGGCATGCCGCCGTTGTCCAGGTGATAGCGGATCACCGCCTCCTGAACCGCTGGACCATACGCGGCGAACAGGGCGTCAAAGGCCCGGACCTTGACCTTGGTGGAATCGGCGATCACCCCGTCAAAATCAAAAAAGACAGCCTGCCAGGGGTAGGGGGAGTGGCTCATGGAAGCATCTGTACCGCAAAAGTTGTTGAGGAATCGAGTCTGTGCAACATGGGAAGACGGGGCAGTTGTCGAGCAGCTGGATAGAGCGGTCGGCAGCTCTTCCCAAGGCTCATGCAGATAATGGCTGTCTCTTCTATTGAGCAGCAACATCTTGTTGCATGCCGGCGCCGTTCATGCCCGGTTCATCGGATAGGCCCGATGGTAGCAGCAAAATGGCGGGTCTGGCCAGCGCATTCTTTAAAATCGTTTTTTTTTGCCCCGAGCCGATATTCTGTTGGAATAGCACTCTTTTAAATAATACCGTATAATAAAGGACATTTCGTTTGCCAAAATGGCTGAGATGAAAGAGCAAACAAAAGGCTACGTCCCATGGCTCATGTGATAATCATCGACGACGATCCGACCTTCCGGGTGCTGCTGTCAGATCATGCAACCTTGTTGGGGCATGAGGCCACAGCTGCCGCCAGTATAGAGGCAGGCAAGGCGTTGCTGGCCAAGCAGCCTTGCGATCTGGTGTTTCTTGACGTCCGCCTGCCCGACGGCAACGGCTTGGATGTCCTGCCTTATGTACAAAGTCTCCCCTCGGCGCCTGAGGTGATTATCATTACCGGCATGGGCGACGCCAATGGCGCGGAACTGGCCATCAGGAGCGGTGCCTGGGATTACCTGCAAAAGCCCCTTTCCCATCAGGAAATCGTCCTCCATATCCGCAGGGCCCTCGAATATCACGAGAAAAAGATGCCGCGCTCGGCCAAGATCAACCTCAAGCGCGACGAGATTGTCGGCGAGAGCAGGGCGATCCGCGATTGCCTGGATCAGGTCGCCCAGTGCGCCGGGACTGACACCGGCGTGCTGATCACCGGAGAAACGGGAACAGGCAAGGAGCTGTTCGCCCGCGCGATCCATGTCAACAGCCCCCGGGCTCAAGGGCCCTTTATCGTGGTCGACTGCGCCAGCCTGCCGGATAACCTGGTGGAAAGCATTCTATTTGGCCATGCCAGGGGCGCCTTTACCGGCGCCGACTGTGAATGTAAAGGATTGATCGAACAAGCCGATGGCGGCACTCTTTTTCTTGATGAGATCGGAGAGCTGCCCATGGAAACGCAAAAAAGTTTTCTCCGCGTTCTTCAGGATCATGTCTTTCGACCGGTGGGCAAGAATCGGGAGTTGGAGAGCAATTTCAGGCTGGTGGCCGCCACCAACCGTGATCTGGCGGCAATGGTCCAGCAGGACCTGTTCCGCAGTGATCTCTATTTCCGCCTCAACACCTTCAATATCCATCTGCCACCTCTGCGCGATCGGGAAGGAGATGTCGAAAAACTGGTCATGAGCTTCGTCTTTACCATCTGCCGCCGCAACCGGTTGCCGATCAAGGGCGTGGTCCCGGAGACACTGGCCAGCCTGAACGCCTACCATTGGCCAGGCAATGTACGCGAACTGCTGAATGTTCTGGAAAAGGCAATCCTTGCCGATCCCGGTGACCTGGTGCTCTATCCCATTCATCTTCCCTCTGAAATCCGCCTTTTCCGCATTCGGACCATGGTGTCGCAAAAGCACGAGCAGGAACCGGTGGACCCGAACTCCGGCGCCACCCCCTCCCCGGCCGGCCGGCTCCCCATGCCCGACAAAGCCCTCCCACCCTTCAAGGACTATCGTCGCCAGTGTACCGCTGACCTCGAAGTCCAGTATCTGCAGCGTCTGCTCGGCGAGGTTGGCGGTGACATCGCCCGGGCCTGCGCCGTTTCCGGCCTGAGCCGTTCCCGCCTCTACGACCTGCTCAAGGTCCACAACCTCAGCTGCTCCTCCGAATCCGGTCCGGAATAATCGGACTGCCCGCTCGTTTTCTGTCCGGTAATCCCGGACAACAGGAGCGTTATCCCGCTAAACCCATCTTGCTTTCCGAAATAACTTATTGATTTTAATCAACAAGCAAAAGTGGCCCATTCTGGCATGCTTCTCGCTTCTCCGGGGAAACCATATTCCGCTGGACCCTGTTGCCAGCTCTCCCCATACGCCCCAGGAGGTTGTCGATGAAAATCAATGTGCATTCCATTCAGTTCAAACTGCTGAGCACCGGTTTGCTGTCGGTGCTCGTGCCCCTGCTGATCGTCGGCTATTTTTCGGTGACCAAGTCGTCCACCGCCCTGATGGAGCTGTCCAAGAAAAATGCCCAGACCATGGCCGGCGACATAGCCCTGCTGGTCGGTAATCTGATGCACGCCGAAAAGGAGACCGTCGCTGCTCTGGGCGATGCGCAGATGTTGCGCACCAGCCTGGAGAAACTTGCAGTGGTTTCAAACGGCGAGGAGGCCAGAGAGATCCAGAAAGCCATGTTAACCTACATGAAGGGGCGGTTCAAGATACTCAATGATAGCGGCCAGTATCAGGGCATCTACATCACCGATGCCACCGGCCAGATCCTCACCGGTGTGCTCGACAGCGGCGAGGAGTATGGACGGGTGTCGGTGGCGGAGAACATGGATTTCAAGCAGGCCAAGCAGAAGGGGGAAGCCGCCATCGGCGACATGCTCCGCTCCAAGATCACCTCCCTGCCGGTGGTTCCACTCGCCGCGCCGGTCCGTTCCGCCAGCAACCCCTTTCTTGGTGCGGTCGGGCTGGTGCTCAAGCCCGATTATTTCACCCGCCTGGTTGCCGAACGCAAGGTCGGCACCACCGGCTATGCCTACATGATCAACAAGGAGGGCATCATCCTGGCCCATCCCAAGGCCGAGCATGTCCTCAAACTCGATGTCTCCGCCATCAAGGAAATGGCCGGCATCAACGAGCTCATGCTCTCCGGCAAGAGCGGCGTGGCCGAGTACGTGTTCACCGGCATTAACAAGATCGCTGGCTGCGCCCCGGTGGGGGTTAACGGCTGGTCCGTGGCCGTTACCCAGAACGCGGAGGAATTCCTGCAGGAAGCCACCGCCATCCGCAACATCACTCTGATCGTGGTCGGCGTGGCCCTGGCGCTCGTGGCCCTGATCCTGATCGTTTCCATCCGCCGGATCGTGCGGCCGATCAATGCCGCCGTGGCCAGCCTCAAGGACATTGCCCAGGGCGAGGGCGATCTGACCATGCGCCTGCAGGTCAGTACCAAGGATGAGGTCGGCGAACTGGCCCACTGGTTCAACATCTTTATCGACAAACTGCAGCATATTATCAAAGATGTGGCCGCCGGCGTCCATACTCTTTCCTCCTCTTCGACCGAATTGTCGCAGATCTCCGAACAGATGAACGAAGGGGCGCAGCAGGCCTCCAGCAAATCGAGTACCGTGGCCGTGGCCGCCGAGGAGATGAGCGCCAACATGGCCAACGTGGCCGCCGCCATGGAGCAGTCGACCACCAACACTAATATGGTGGCCACCGCCTCGGAAGAGATGTCCTCAACCATCGGCGAGATTGCCGAGCATGCGGAGAAGGCGCGCTTCATTTCCGACAATGCCGCTAAAAAGGCTAGCGAGGCCTCCTCCAATATCAATGCTCTGGGCGATTCGGCCAAATCCATCGGCAAGGTGATCGAGACCATCACTGAAATCTCCGAGCAGGTCAATCTCCTGGCCCTCAATGCCACCATCGAAGCGGCCCGGGCCGGCGAATCGGGCAAGGGTTTTGCTGTTGTCGCCAATGAAATCAAGGAACTTGCCAAGCAGACAGCCGCCGCCACCTACGATATCAAGGAAAAGGTCGGTTCGATCCAGGAAACCACCGCCAAGACGGTGCAGCAGATTTCCGAGATCAACGCCGTAATCAGCGATGTCCATGAGGTCGTGGGCAGCATCGCCACCGCGGTGGAGGAGCAGACCGCGGCCACCTCCGAGATCGCCGGCAATGTGTCCCAATTGGCGCAGGGCATCAACGAGGTCAACGAGAACGTCAATCAAAGCGCCGTGGTCGCCACCGATATCGCCAAGGAAATCACCGATGTCAGCACCATCGCCACCGAGATGTCTACCAGCAGTTCGCAGGTCAGCATCAGTTCGCACGAACTCTCCGCCCTGGCCGAACAGCTCAATCAGATGGTCGGACAGTTCAAAACCGAATAATGCGTACGAATCTAACCAAGTGGAAGATTGCCGAACTGAAGTTGAAGGAAAGTGAGCAGCGTTACCGGACCTTGTTTGAAACGGCAAGCGATGCCATTCTCATCCTCAAGGACGGTCTGGTGGTTGATTGCAACAAACAATCCCTGGAAATGTTCCGCTGCTCGCGGCAAGAACTCATCGGCCGGTCGCCCGAGGAGATTTCCCCTGAGGTTCAGCCCGATGGCCTTGTTTTTGCAGAGAGGGGAGCGCCCTACATCGTCAAGGCAATGCAAGGGACGCAACAGAAATTTGAATGGCTGCACTCTCGTTTTGACGGCACCCTGTTCCCTGCCGCTATCAGCCTGAACGCCATTAACCTTGGGGGAGAAACCTATCTTCAGGTTATTATTCGAGATATAACTGACTGGAAGAACACGGAAAAAGCATTACGGGAAAGCGAGTTCCGCTTTCGTTCGTTTTTCAACATCAGTCCTGAAGGGATTCTTCTGGTCGACTTTCAGGGCACAATTCTTGATGTCAATAGGGCCTTCCTGCAGGAGAGCGGCTATACCCTGGCGGAAACGGCCGGCCGGCATTTCAAGGAGTTCATTCCCCCAGTGGATCAGGCCATGGTCGTGGATGCCGTGGTGCAACTCAAATCCGGTCTTTCCCGAACCACTCCCCTGCGGTTTTCCTATATCGCCAAGGACGGCACCGTCGTGCCGATCGCCGTCAAGGGCTGGTTGGTAGTCGATGAAAAGAGCACGCCTGTGTATCTGGGAGTCTTTATTCGCAATCTGACCATGGAACTCGCGTTGGCCGAGGAAAAATCCGTGCTGGAAAAGCAAGTGATCCATGCCCAGAAATCCGAGGCCATCGGCACCCTTGCCGGTGGGATTGCTCATGATTTCAATAATATACTCGGTGGAATCATCGGGTTTGCCGAGCTGGCCCTCTATCGTGATCCAGCGTCCGTGGACCCGAAAATACGTGAGTATCTTGAACGGGTCCTTGAAAGCGGCAATCGGGCCAAGGACCTGGTACAGCAGATTCTTCGGTTCAGCCGGTCCAGCAACACGGTCATGGAGCCGATTCATCTTGGTCCGCTAATCAAGGATGCCATTCGTCTGCTGCGCTCTACCCTGCCCACGACCATCAGCATTGAACCGCGTCTGACTTCTGTCTCCGACCGGATTCTTGGAGATGCCACCCAGATGCATCAGGTGGTGATGAACCTGGCCACCAATGCCTACCACGCCATGCGGGAAACCGGCGGACTGTTGACCATCGTGCTCGACACGGTGTCCCTTAATGAATCACGGCAATATATGTCCATGACCATTCCGCCTGGTGACTATGTGCGGTTGCAGGTTTTCGACACCGGTTCAGGGATGACGCCGGCCGTGGTGGAACGGATTTTCGAGCCCTATTTTACCACCAAACAAGTCAACGAAGGCAGCGGGTTGGGCATGGCGGTGGTCATGGGGATTATCAAGAGTCACCATGGGCTGATCGAAATCGAGACGACGCCCGGCAAGGGCACGCGGGTCGCGGTCTATCTGCCGCTGACGCACACTGACGCAGCCGACCATGGGGCTGTTCCAGCTGATCTGCCGTTGGGCCGGGGGCAGCGGGTGCTGATCGTCGACGATGAGGCCTTTTTTTTGGAAGTGGTTGCGGAAAGCCTCAAGCTGCTCGGCTACCGGGTTACGGCCAGTCAGAGCAGTCTCACCACCCTCAAGACCTTTAAGGATCATCCCGAGGACTACGATCTTCTGATCACCGACCAAACTATGCCGGAAATGACGGGGGTGCAACTTGCCCAGGAAATCAGGAAGATCAACAAGGCGATGCCCATCATCCTTTGCACCGGCTACAGCGAGATCGTCACCGAACACTCTGCCACCTATTACGGCATCACTAGTTTTCTGATGAAGCCGGTCAATATTCATGACCTCGCTCGAGCGGTCGATGCGGTTCTGGCCACAAAACGGGAAAGTGAGGAATGCACTGTCCCCAGAGCGTTGTAAGCATGGGCGCTGAATGCTCAGCAGCCCGCCAGCCGGTTACGAACTGCACGACAGCATCGAGCATCCCGGGCGGTGGCGTGCCCACTCGGGCCGTTTTTCAGCAAACCGCTCCTTGCCGGGCTGCTCGTCGTAGGGATGACGTAAAACATCTAGCAGTTCGTCGACCACGGATGTGTCGCCCGCCAGGACCTGGTCAATAGCCATCTGCGCCAAATAATTGCGTAACACATACTTGGGGTTGACCACATCCATCCGAGCTTTTCTCGTTGCTTCGGGGAGATTGTCGCGGCGCAACCGTTCGCTATAGCGGTTGAGCCAGGCGGTCAGTTGCTCCCGGTAGGCCGGGGTTAGCTGTTCCGGCCGATAAAACACTTGGCGCAGGGGGGCGAACTGATCTTCGGCGGATGTCTCCGCTATTGTCGGCACGAGAGCCAGTTGCCGGTAGAACAGAGTCATGTCGGTTTCCACTGCGGGAAGCAGTCTGAGCAGTTCATCGACCAGTGGTTGGTCCTGAGCCGGTTCGAAGGCAACAAATCCTAACTTATGGGCCATCATCGTCTGCCAGCCTTGTTCGAAATGGCGGGTGTAGTCGCCCAGCGACTGCTCGAGCGGTTCGGTTGCCCCGACCAGGGGGTAGAGAGCGTTGGCGAGTTGGGCCAGATTCCAGTGGGCAATGGTAGGCTGGCGGCCATAGCAATAGCGGCGGCCCTTGGCGTCGGTGGTGTTTGGAGTCCAGGTGGGATCGTAATCCTCGAGCCAGCCATAGGGGCCGTAATCGATGGTCAGCCCATGAATCGACATGTTGTCGGTGTTCATTACTCCGTGGACAAAACCAACCCGCAGCCAGTGGACCATGAGGTCCGCGGTGGTGCGGCAAATCTCGTCGAACCAGCGGATATAGACCTCGGGCGAGGGTTCGCCCAGGTGGGGGAAACCAGTCCGGATGGTGAAATCGGCTAATTGCCGGAGGACATCGATTTCACCACGGGCGGCGAATATTTCAAAATTACCGAAGCGGATGAACGAGGGCGCCAGCCGGCAGACTACCGCTCCCGGCTCTTCCTCGGGATGGCCGTCGTAGAACATGTCGCGTTCCACCGTTTCGCCGGTGAGGATCAGGCTGAGCGCCCTGGTCGTGGGTACCCCGAGATGGAACATGGCCTCGCTGCACAGAAATTCGCGCAGCGAGGAGCGCAAAACCGCCAGGCCATCGGCATTGCGGGAATAGGGGGTTGGACCGGCGCCCTTGAGTTGCAGGGTCCAGTGCTCACCGCGTTGATTGACGATTTCGCCCAGATTGATGGCCCGGCCGTCGCCCAGCTGTCCGGCCCAGTTGCCGAACTGGTGCCCGCCGTAGCAGGCGGCATGGGGATCCATGCCCGCAAGCAGCCGGTTGCCGGAAAAAACCTGAACGAACTGCCCGGAGCGGCAGTCCGCCTCGGTGAGATCAAGCAGGGCGGCGGCTTCCCGGGAATAGGCCACAAGCTGGGGATGAGCGGTCTGTATGGGCTGCACCCGCGAATAACAGGCGCCATGCACCTGCCTCCTTCTATTTTCGCCCACCGGGTCAGCAGGCAAAAGGCGGGTGAAGCGGTTATCGAAACGAAGCGCGGTGAGCGTCTCTGGGTGGATCAATGGTCGGCTCATGGGGTTCTCCTCGTGCGGAGCGGGTTGCTTCTGGCCAGTTCATGCCCTGTCGGGCGGAAACTGTTAAAGGCTTGCGGCAGGTAATGATTCGAGGTATTGCTTGCCGTCACATGCAAACGATCAAACCGCACCTGGCCGCTTTGGTTATGGTCTTCATCTGGTCCGGCTGGATTACCATTTCCCGCTACGGCGTTCACACCCAGCTGCAACCGGCTGATATCACCCTGTTGCGCTATTGGACCGCTTTCCTGGTGGTTTCACCACTGCTCTGCCGTCATCCCTGGAAACGATTTCATCTGTGGCAGTACCTGGTGGTTGGCCTTGGCGTTGGTTTTCCCTACACCATGCTCTCGTTTTACGGGCTCAAGGTGCTGCGGGCCGCCCATGCCGGCGTCCTGGTCAACGGCATGCTGCCGGTGCTGGGGGCCATTGCCGCCTGGGTGCTGTTTCGGCAGCGGATAGCCTTGCACCGCTATGCCGCCATCGGCCTGATTTTTTTGTCCAACCTCGTCATGACCGGGGGAGGGGTCTTTGCCCTGGATCGGGCCACCGGGATTGTGCTGCTGCTGACCGCCGCCCTCTGCTATACCTTCCACATGACCGGCATCCGTCTCTGCGGCATGAGTTGGCGGGACGTGGTGGTGGTCGTGCCAACGGTCAATGTGGTTCTGTTTACCCCGTTGTGGTACTTCTTCCCCTCTGGTTTCGCCCAGGCTTCCTTGCAAGATATAGCTGTTCAGGCGGTTTATCAAGGCATCGTCGTCAATGTTCTGGCTCTGATCTGCGTCGCCTACGCCATCCGCCATCTGGGCACGATCACCGTGTCCCTTTTCATGTCCTTTGTCCCGGTGACCACCGCCCTGCTGGCCTGGGTGCTCCTGGGAGAGGCCCTCAAGCCATGGGAAATCGCCGGTATCGCCGGTTGTTCGACCGGTTTGTTGTGGTATGCCTGGGAGCCGAGGAGCCGTGCGTTAACGGCGAAGCGAGCGGTTGAGGCGGGTGGGGAGTAAACAGGAGGGCAGATGAACGTCCGCGCCCTGCGGGAGGTTGCCGACCAGGGGAGACTGTTGACCAGGGAGGAGCGGCAATGGTGCAGCAAAGAATTGACCGGGGTACTGGCGGATCATAATCCCTTGCCCGATCCGGAAAAAGCGGCGGACAGCGTGCTGGCTGCCTGCCTCCTGCGAGCCTGGGAGATGTCGATTCGTTGCGATTGCGAATAAAATCGGGTGCGGAGTTTTTTTACAGTACCCGCATTTTGAGGTTGCCTACCCCCTTTTTGGCGAGGGAAAGCCGTTTGGCCAAACCGTAGCTGAGATCGACATCTCGACCCTCGTGATAAGGTCCCCGGTCAGTGACCACGGCCTTGGCCTTTTCTCCGGTTTTCGGATTTTCCAGCTCAACTTTGGTGCCGATGGGGATTTCGCGATGGGCGATGGTGGCCCCGTGCATGTCAAAGCGTTTGCCGTTGGCCATGAGCTTGCCGTGATGATACTTCCCGTACCAGCCGGCGGTCACCTCTTCGGAAGCGCTGGTGAAACCCGATTGTTCTCGAGCAGGTATCCGAATCTCTTGACCGGCCTGAAGCTTGCCGGGGTTGGTGATATTATTGCGGCGCAAAATCTCTGCCGGATCGACCTGATAACGTTCCCTTGCCAACTCCCAGATGGTTTCCCCTTGTTGCAGGGTATGCATGGTTTCGCCGCGAGTTGCGGTTTCCTGTGTCGGTAGCGAGGGGTTGCGAGAATCGGAAACATCCTTTTCTTTCGTGTTTTTGGCGGACCGGAGAGTGGTTTGTTCCGCCAGGAATTGTTCAAAATTGGAGTGTACCGCAATCGTTGATCCGGTACGAACAGACCCTTTTGCTCCCGCCGTCGTTCCGTTGATGCCCGCACAGTCGGTTTTTCCCGTTTTCTCTTTTGTTTTCAGAGGTTGGGCCACATTGGCAACAACATGTATCGGTTGCATCCTGAATTTCATGATGTCTCATCCTGTCCTGTGTGCGCACATCAAAGCGATCCCTGCCTCATATTCCTATCGGTCGGCCCCTGGTCAAAATTAAGCGTGAATCAATAAGAACGACCTGGACCGGTTGCCAGTCAACTTGTATGCAGCAATATTATCCCAAAATTGCGGGATAATCTTGTTTTTTATAAAAATACGCCCGTTGTTTTCTGCCGCAGGATTGTGACCGCCGTCTTTTTTAAGGAGGCGGTCTTTTTTTGCTAAGTAAACTTCAGGGGTGGGTCGATAGAACATGTAAGGAAAACTTCCGTGCGTGTGATCAGGAAGATCAATCGTACAGGAACCGCTCCTTGATAGAGACGGAGTTCTTTGATTGCATGAGATTAAGGGAATAATCAGATAAATCCAAGGGAGGGATATATGCGATTCAGAATCATGAAAAGTACGGACGGCCTGGTCTATTCGATCATTGTTTCAGGGGAAATGGACGATGATGCCGGCTGGGACATCCTCCAGGTTGCCCAGGCCATGCTGAGCATGCCCCATTGTCGGGAATTAATTATCGATTTACGCTCAGCGGAAATAGACGAAGAGCTTTCGGTGCTGAACACCGATACCCTGGTTTCTGTTTTTGAAGAGAGCCTGCTGCTCAAAGACAGCACTCTGGTGGTCCGGTTTCTGGATGACAGCGAAATTCGTCTCTGTTCGGACCAGCTCCCATTGGAACCATTCACTGCATATGCCAACGTGAGTATTGATGAGGCTAAATTTTATGGCAAAGCCATGAAATGGCTTGAGCAAGAAGCCCGATTGTTGACCAACTGATGCTTGGCTGTTGCCGCCCTGGGCGTGAGAGGAAGAGCACGCCCCGCACACTCGCCAGACTAGAATTTGAAAAAGCCTCTTGGCCGTTTTGGTCAAGAGGATTTTTTTGGTTAAGTTTCAGCATGTTGCCGTTATTGAGCTGGGTCCGAGAGCCGATCAGAATTCGATACCCTTTTGCGCCTTGATGCCGCTGGTCAAGGGGTGTTTGATCAGCTGCATCTCGGTGACCAGGTCGGCGGCGGCAATGAGCTGTTCTGGGGCGTATCGACCAGTGATCACCACATGCTGCTCCGGATTGCGGCCGGCAAGAACGTGCAGGCAGGGTTCGAGCGCCAGCATCTTGTAGTGGAGCAGGTAGGTGAACTCGTCGAGCACCACGGTATGATAGGTCCCTGATGCAATCGCGGCACAGGCAAAATCCCAGGCTGCGCGGGCCAGACGGGCATCTTCTTCGATATCCTCGGATTTCCAGGTAAACCCCTTGCCCATGACGTGCAGGTCAATCAACCCTTCGAACCGTTTGACCGCGTCGAGCTCACCGTAGTGCCAGCCGCCCTTGATAAACTGGATGAAACAGACCTTGAGGCCGTGCCCCGCCGCCCGCATCGCCATGCCCAGCGCCGCGGTTGTTTTGCCCTTGCCATTGCCGGTAAATACGATCAGTAACCCCTTGGGCATCCCTCGCCTCCTTGTGCGCTGTTTCGTGTTGTTGCCGTTCCGATCTGGACAGCTACAGTACCATTTTGGCCGGACGCCGTCATCGTTTCTCGGCTGCGCTGGCGGGGAGTTCGTCGGAGAAAAAGGCCGACGCCAGCGAGTCTTTCAACCAAACAGGGTCAGCCGCATCCGGTCGGCATGACTGCCGGCCCAATAAATATGATCGCAGCGGCGGCAGAGGTAAAAGGCGTCAAAGTAGCGGGTGGTGAGCGGTTCGAGCCGGTGGAGAATTTTTTCTTTTGGCACCGGTTCGAGCAGTCCGTTGCATTCGAGACAGCGGGAGAGAGGGTGCGGCGGCTGTGCGAAGCCGAAGAGATCGAGCACCTCGCGCAGTTGTTCGGCGGGCGTGTTTGCCCGGATGGCGCGACCGAACACCACCTGCTTTCTTTTGAGCAGGTCCAGATTGCGGGTCAGGAGAATGCGCTGTTCCTGCTGCACTGTCCGCAGGATATCCTGCATCTCCCAGGTGGTTTCGTAGAGGGTATCGAATCCGGCCATCCGCAGGTAGCGGGCGAGTCGGCCGACATTGATATCGACGATGAATCCGAGGCCGGGCAACGGGTTGGGGCGCAGCAGGGTCGGGCGGGTCACGTCCCAGGGCGGGGTGACCGGGAAGAAATCGAAACGCTGGCCCGTGTTGACCGGCCAGGAAAAGTCAACCGGCTGGCCGTTGCAGGTGATGGCACCGATTTCAGTGTGCGGCGGACCAAAGGATTCGATCACATCCTTGATCGAGGCGGCGCGGGTGACCGGCTGGACAATCGGGTACAGCGATCGCCAACGGGGTCGGAGCAGCTGCGATATGTCGCCATGGAAATAAAAGCTGGCCTGCATGTCGGGTGCCCCCTGTTCGGCAGGGGTTTCGCCCCTTTGCGAGAACCTTCCGATCAGGGCATCAATTCGATCGGGTTGGAAAAAACCTCAGGGGGCATCTGTTCAAACGGTTTTTCACAGAACTCCATTTTGATCGTGTAGCGTCCGGCAGGTAAATAGGCGGGCAGGGAGGCGGTCAGCGCCCGGGCGATCTTCCGGTCCCCTATTCGGAGGCAGTCGGTCTCAGTCCCATGGTTGAGGCGGAGGCCTGTCACCGGGGTGTTGGGATCGCCGACGCGAAACACCTGCGCCACCGGATGAACACCAAAATCATAGCTGCTGATACTGGAAAACGCCAGCCGCACCCGTTCCTTCGGCTTGTAACGGTCGAAGTCGGTCGAGAGATAGAGATGGCGGTTGTAATCCGGTTCCTTGGTTCGTGCGCCTGAGGTGGCTGCCTCCCAGAATCGTGGCCGTCCGGCGTCCAGATGGACAATCTTGCCGCCATAATGGCCAATGCCGCAGCAGTTTTTCTCCTTGATCGTCTTCCAGATCCGTTTGCCGCTCACCCCTTCCAGCCAGAAGTCCAGCGCCATGCCGTCCTGGTGGGCACTGGTCCGGGCCGCATTGTTGCCTTGTTCGCGGATCTGATTGTTGTATTCCGGGCTGCGGTAGGCGGATTCAATGTTGATCTTCTTGCCGGGCGCCAGGCGGTCGGCAAAATAGCTCAGCATGAACAGCAGCCGGGGAGAGATGTGCTCGCCTTTTTCTTCGGTGGGGAAATCGAACAACCAGTCCACCTTGTTGAAAGCCTCCTCGTTGAACGAGCCGTCTTGAAGCAGCAGGCTGACCTTGGCTTCGCGGTTGTTGCGCAGGTTTTTCAGCTGCATCGTGCCGCTGCCCATGAGAAAGAACCGGCCAGGCGGTGTTCCGGCAAAAGATTGATTGGTGAAAAATAACGTACAGGCAAGAAGTAATGTTACAGTGTTAATGTGTCGATGAAGGGAGTGCATTGTTATTTTTTTTATGCTCGGGTGTATTGAAAATTATTCGTCATTAGGGAAGAGCAGGGGCCATAGGCAACAAGGGCCGGTGCGGTTATTCCGGTAATTGCTCGATGCGTATGTTTTTGGCATGCATCGCCTCGAGCAAATCTTCCCGAAGGTGCTGCTTGCTCTTGATCTGAAGTTGCAGCCAGGATCGCCACTCTTCCCGTTTCTCGGCTCCCGGCGAACCAGGCTCCAGGGAAGGACTGCTTTCCAGCTGGACCCTGACCTGTTGTATTTCGTGGGTCAGGCGGTCGTATTGTTCCTGGAAAAAGGCCAGGTCTCTGATCGTGTCATAACTGATGGTGAGGATTGGGTGATCCGTGGCGGTGTGTGCGCTGTTCATGGTTCTCGGTGCGGCTTGTTGGCTGTTTGGTCCATAGAGAATGCGATGCAAAACACATTGCGCTTCATAAAAAGAGTAGGCTATCGGATGAAAAAGCGCAACCAGTGATCGATTGTTGATGCAAGAAGCCACTCGGTGCACTGTTTACTCCACCCGGCGGCAGATGTTTTCCACTTCCTGCCATTTCTGCAGCAGCCGCTGCTCGGAAACGGGCTGTGCCGTGCCCAGTTCCGGAGCAAAGATGGAGACCCGGAATTCCTCCAGCAATTCAAGGTATTCCAGTTGACAGGTACGGCAAGGCGCGGTCGGGCTGTTGAAATGAGCCATCTGTTGCACCCGGGCCAGCGGTGCCTGCAACCGTTCGGCCTTTTTGCCATCCTTGAGCGGCGAGTGCTCGGCCCGTTCGATCCGCAGGGCCAGGGCCTGGAGATAGCGGGGCTTGTGCAGCAATTGTTCTGCGTGCACAGTCTGGAGAAAGTTTTCCGGCACGATTCGTTCAAGGGCGGCAAGGTATTCGTGGTGCAGTGCTTGCTGGTAATTTTTATTTATCCGTGCCCGAGCCGCCCATTCGGTGATCCGGTTTTTCACCGCTCGCCGTTGCCGCAGGGTTTCGGTAACCTTGTCGAGCAGCGCGGTGGCGGTGGGCAGCACTCCCAGTTCTCGGGCCCGGTTCACGGTTTCCTGGAATTGGGCGCACGAGGGGAGTTCCCCCGTAGCGGTGCCAAAAAGGTCATCCAGAAGAAAAGCCTGGAGATTGCCCCGCAGTTCGGCGGCCGAGGTCTTGGCCCCCAGGCTTAACCAGGAGGCGGAATGACTGGTGAGCGAGGCCTTGCAGAGCTTGCGGACCGCAGTCATCTCTTTGGTAAAGTGCAGGCCATAGAAAAATTGCAGACCAAACCGGTTCAGCCGCCGGCTCTCGGCTTCGTTATCCATATAATGCAATTGTACGGTATTGAGCCGTTCGTTAACCTGCAAGGCTGGAAAGTACAGGCCGATGATCCGGCCGTCCTGGCCGGCAAGCGGCAACTTTTTTTCGATGGCGTCGAGTTCGCCGGCATCGATTTCCCGGACCGGCGGCAGGGTCAACGGGCCAGCTGCATTTGCGCGGCCGCCGATGGACTGCTCGTAGTCAAGAAGATCATTGAAGGTGCGGCTGGCGGCAAGCGTTGCTCCCTGTTCATCCACCAGGAGAAAGCGCATGCGCACATGGGCCGGCAAGGCATCCGCCTGCCAGTCGCTGCGGTGCACGGTAATTTGATAGCAGCGAAAAATGGCGCGCTCCAATTCCTGGTAGAGCGAACCTTTGGAAAGGGAAAGGCCGTCCATGAGCCGGTCGACGGCATCGGGCAGGGGCACCATCCGGCGGCGCAGCTGCTTGGGGAGCCGTTTGCAGAGCAGCAGCAGTTTTTCCGGCAGCAGGCCGGGGACCAGCCACTCGAAGACCTGCGGGTTGAGGTGCGCCAGCAGGTTGCGGGGGATGTGAACAGTGACCCCGTCGGCTTCGTCGCCGGGAGCAAAGAGATAGGTGAGTTGCAGTTCGAACTCGCCGCACCGGATCGATGCGGGAAAACGGTACAATTCTTCGGCATCCGGCACTGCCAGGCAGATGTCTTCCTCGGTCATGCGCAGGAAGCGGTCGTTCTTTTTACTCCTGAGTTGCCGGTTCAGGGTGAAACGGTCGTACACTCGCCCCAGCCGGGCATCGTAAAAGGCGTAGAGCACTTCCTCATCGACCACGATATCACGGCGGCGGAACCGCTCTTCCATTTCCTGAAATCCGGCGACCAGCTGCACATTGTGTTCGAGAAAGGGGTATTGACCGCCCAGCTGGTTGTCGATCAGGGCTGAGCGAATGAAGATGTCTCGGGCCTCAAGCAAGGTTGTTTCGTTGATCCGGCCATATTCGACCTTGCGCCCGGTAACGATGGGCAGGCCAAACAGGCTGACCCGCTCCAGGGCCAGGACCTTGCCGCTTTTTTTCTCCCAGTGCGGATCCGACCAGGAACGTTTGCACAACTCCCCCCCCAGCCGCTCCAGCCAGCCAACTTCGATGGTGGCCACGGTGCGGGCGAACAGTTGGGTGGTTTCGACGAATTCGGCAGCCACCGCCCACTGCGGCCCTTTATTATAGAGGCCGGAACCGGGAAAGAGCACCACCTCTTTGTTGCCTGCGGAAAGATAGATGTTTTTCTCTTTTTTCAGGCAGATGTTGCGCAAGAAACCGCTGGTTAAGGCGATATGGATGCCATCGTAGCCCGTTGGTGCTTCGTTGATTTGCCAGGCCTTGCTCTCACGGAGCAGCCGGCTGATCTGCTCATGGACGTCGATCCATTCCCGCATCCGTTGCCAGGAGAGAAAATGAGCCTTGCAGAAACGGGAGAGCTGGGATTTCGATGGGGCCGCCTCGCCAGGGATAAAAAATGCGTTCCAGATATTGAGCAGGGTGAGAAAATCCGAGGTTTTTTCGACAAACTGGCGATGCACCTCATCGGCCTTGTGCTCCTTGTCCGGCGGCCGCACGCGGGGATCCTGGATGGAAAGGGCAGCGGCCAGGATGACGATCTCCCGGCTCGAGCCGAGCGCCATGGATTCGATGATGATCCGGGAGATGCGCGGGTCGAGGGGCAGCCGGGCCATTAGGCGGCCGTTGGCGGTCAGGTGCTGGGCGCCGGTTATCGCCCCCAGTTCCTTGAGGAGGCGATAACCTTCGCGAATGGCGGTGGCGGGTGGCGTATCGATGAACGGGAAGCGGGCCGGGTCGCCCAGTTTGAGGTTGATCATCTGCAAGATGACCTCGGCCAGGTTGGAACGCTGAATCTCTGGCAAGGTAAAGAGTTCGCGGCTCTGGAAATCCTCCTCGCTGTAAAGGCGGATGCAGGTGCCGGGCCCGGTTCGACCACAACGGCCGCGACGCTGCTCGCAACTGGCGTGCGAAATCCGGCTCACCTTGAGACTGGTGGTGCCGGTGCGAGGATTGTAACGGGCGATCCGCGCCAGGCCAGTGTCGACGACAAAGCTGATTCCCGGCACGGTGACCGAGGTTTCGGCCACATTGGTGGCGACAATAATTTTGCGCCGGTTTGACGGTCGGAAGATCTTTCGCTGGTCGGCAGCGGGCAGACGGCCGAAGAGCGGCAGCAGCAGGTGGCTGTCGTTCAAATGCTGCAATCCGTCGAGGGTGTCGCTGATGTCGCGCTCGGTGGGCATGAACACCAGAATGTCGCCGCCCAGGGGCTGGAGGGTCAATTCTTCGACTGCGGCAATGGCCTGGTCAACATAGGAAATTTCAGAATCGTCTTCATCGACCGCCTCGCGGTAGAGGGTGGTGATCGGGTAGGTCCGGCCGGAAACCGAAATAACCGGGGCGCCGCCGAAATGGGTGCTGAATTTCTCGGCGTCGATGGTTGCCGAGGAGATAATCAGGTGGAGATCGGGCCGCACGGGCAGCAGATTTTTCAGGTAGCCGAGGAGGAAATCGATATTGAGGCTCCGTTCATGGGCCTCGTCGACAATGAGAGTGTCGTACTGGCGAAGCTGCTGATCCTGACGGGTTTCAGCCAGGAGCACCCCATCGGTCATGAATTTGATCAGGGTGTTTGAGGTGGTCTGGTCATGGAAGCGGATCTTGTAGCCGACTTTTTCCGGTGCCCTGATCTCCTCGGCCACCCGTTCGGCCACCGACAGGGCGGCGATCCGCCGCGGCTGGGTGCAACCGATCCTAGCGTCTGCGCCCCGTCCCGCCTCGATGCACATCTTGGGCAATTGGGTGGTTTTGCCTGAACCGGTGTCGCCGATGATGATTAAAACTTGCTGGTCGCGGATGGCGGCAACGATGCGATCCCGCTGCTCGCTGACCGGCAGTTCGGGGGGATAAGAAAGATGCATGAAATTATGGAAATTTTCTTGAGGATGCCGGTCCGTTCGGAGTACAATCAAAATGCTTGCCGCTTTGTTCAGGCCTCTATACCTGAATTTTTTGGCCAATACATCTGAAATATAATCGCACAGCGAGGATCACATGAAAGCAATCAGAAAGGCCGTCATCCCTGTGGCGGGGTTGGGAACGCGGTTTTTACCGGCAACCAAGGCAATTCCCAAGGAAATGCTCACCATCGTCGACCGTCCCACCATTCAATATATCGTTGAGGAGGCGGTGGCCTCAGGTATTGAGGAGATCATCCTGGTCACCAGTGCTGGCAAGTCGGCTATCGAGAACCATTTTGACTATGACTTTCAGCTGGACACGGTGCTCAAAGACCGCAACAAGATCCAGATGCGGGAAGAACTGAGCAATATCTCCAACCTGATCGACATTATCTCGGTGCGGCAGAAAGAGCCGCTGGGTCTGGGGCATGCCATTTGGATGGCGCGCAATGTTGTCGGCGACGAGCCGTTCATGGTCCTGCTGGGCGACGACCTGGTGATGAGCAAGGTGCCTTGCTGCAAACAGATGATCGAGCTTTATGAACAGGTGGGTGAGTCAATCGTCGCCATCCAGCATGTATCCATGGATCAAACCCACCAGTACGGTATTGTCGAAGGGACTCCGGTCGAACAGGAACGGACCTACAAGGTGGATCGCATGGTGGAAAAACCGGCGCCCGGCACCTGCAACTCGGATATGGCCATTATTGGCCGTTATCTGCTAATGCCTGAAATTTTTGAATATCTAGAGAAGACCACTCCCGGTCACGGTGGCGAGATCCAGTTGACCGACGCCCTGCTCGCCCTCTCCAACAAGCGCGGCATGTATGCGTATGAGTTTAATGGCAAACGCTACGATGCCGGTGATAAGTTGGGCTACCTGAAGGCGATTGTCGATTTCGCCATCAGTCACAACAGCCTGGGCAAGCCCTTTAAAGAGTACTTACGTAAAGTTTGCGCCGAAATCGGCCAATAGTCCGTTTTTCAGGGCGGAAAGCAGGTGGAGGAGTTGTACGAAATTGCCGTTGACGCTCCCCTTGCCGCCACCCTGACCTATTGCCAGCCCGCCGGGAGAATTGACCAGATCCCGGTGGGTTGTTGTGTTCGCGTGCCTCTGGGTAATCGCCAGGCCATTGGCTATGTCCTTGGGCCGGCCCTACCGCAGGTGGAGAGTGAGCGGCGCTTTGTCATCAAGTCCATTGCCGAGGTCCTGACCGAGGCTCCTTCCTTTCCGGAAACCCTCATCCCTTTTTATCGCTGGATTGCCCGCTATTACCACTACCCCATCGGCGAGGTGTTGCGTACGGCCCTGCCGCTAGCTCCCACTTCACGGAGCAGTCGTCAGGTCAAAGCCAAAATGCGGCCGACTCTGTTGCCGGGCCCGTTGCTGCTGCCTTTGGTTGTAGATATAAAAAATCGAGATGTCGAAGAGATAGAGAAAGAACTTCAGGAATCAGCTTCGTTGCTCTTGAAGCGATCCGAGAGCAAGGCCTTGAGGCTTTTCATCGATTGTTTTTTTCAGGCCGCAGGCCAGCCGGTGCCGCGAACTCTGCTGAACCAGCGCGCCCCGGGTATTGGCCCCCGGTTGAACCGCTTGCTCGAGCTTGGCCTTCTCGAGGCGGCCAGTGAGCGCATCTACCGGGACCCCTTCGGTGAACCGCCTTCTTTTTATCCTCCCCCCGAGCAACTCACCCCCGAGCAGCAGCAGGTTTTGGCTGCTCTGCTGCCGGCAATCGATGCTGCGTTCTTCGCTCCTTTTCTTCTCTTTGGAGTAACCGGTTGCGGCAAGACCGAGGTCTATCTCCGGGCCGTGCACCATGCCCTCGCCACTGGCAGGACTGCCCTGGTGCTGGTACCTGAAATTGCTTTGGCCTCTCAGCTGGAGGCCCAGTTCCATTCCCGCTTCGGCTCGCTTCTGGCGGTGCTGCATAGCGGCCTCAGCGACGGTGAGCGGTTTGATCAGTGGCAGACCGTCCGTTCCGGCACGGCCAAGGTGGTTTTGGGAGCGCGGTCAGCAGTTTTTGCGCCGCTGGAACATCTCGGCATTGTCATTGTCGACGAGGAACATGAACCAGCCTACAAGCAGGAGGACGGCCTGCGGTATAACGGCCGCGATCTGGCGGTGCTGCGGGCGCAAATGACCGGGTGCCCGGTTCTGCTGGGTTCGGCCACACCCTCGGTGATCAGTTATCACCACTGCAAGCAGAAAAAATACACCTTGCTGACCATGCGCAAGCGGGTGGCGGAACAGCCTCTGCCCGTGGTTGAGATTGTTGATCTAGCCACGGTTACACGTTCCCGGCCAGACCTGGTTTTTTCCGACCAGCTGATTAAAGCCTTGGGCGATACCTTGGAACAGAACAAACAAAGCCTCCTGTTCGTCAATCGTCGCGGTTTTTCCTCATTCATGCTCTGCCGGGATTGCGGGACCATTCTCAAATGCAAGCACTGCCAGGTTTCCTTGACCCTGCACCGTAGCAAACGCCTGTTGCTGTGTCACTACTGTGGCTTCAGTCAGCATCCGGATACCCTCTGTCCAGCCTGCGGCTCGACTCGGATTGCAGGGCTGGGCATCGGCTCGGAACGAATCGAGGAGGAGGTGCGGCAGTTGTTCCCGGAAGCCAGGGTGGCTCGCCTGGACAGCGACACCACCTCCAATCGCAAACACTTTTTGGCTACGCTCAAGGCGGTGCGGACTCGCCAGGTCGATATCCTGATCGGCACCCAGATGATCGCCAAGGGATTGCACTTTCCCCATATCACCCTGGTGGGGGTGGTCTGGGCTGATTCCGGTCTGGGCATGCCCGATTACAAGGCGGCGGAACGCACCTTCTCACTGCTCGCTCAGGTCACCGGCCGAGCGGGAAGGGGCGAGGATCCTGGCCGGGTGATTATCCAGACCTATCAGCCCCACCATTACAGCGTGCATTTGGCGCAGCAGCATGAATATACCGCTTTTTACGAACGGGAGATCGGGGTGCGTCAACCCTTGGGCTACCCACCTTTTTCCCGGCTGGTCAATATTCGGTTCAGTGGCCTGAAGGAGGAACGGGTGGAACAGGCAGCCGGCCTGGTTGCCGGTTTTATCCGCCGTCATCCCTGGGCAAACCGGGTCGAGATTCTGGGACCTTCCCCCTCGCCTCTGGTCAAGCTGAAAGACCGCACCCGGTGGCAGCTCTTATTGAAAAGCCGCTCTCCGGCAGCTCTGCATGAATTATGCGAGGCCCTTCAGGGCGAGCAAAATAAATTGTGCCCGCGCAGCGTCACCATGAGTTTTGACGTGGATCCGGAAAATATGATGTAAGGGGGGGGTGCGGATTGGTGGGGAAAAACGAGAGACGCCCCAGCGGCAAGGAGGGTGGGAACCGCCGGGGCGTCAGGAGAGCTTGGAGTGGTCGTCAAAAAAGAGTGCTTACATCATGTTGCGATGGTGCTTGCCCATCATGCCGTGGCCCATCATACCATCACAGGGCATGCCATCTCTGCCTTGACCCATCATCAGCATGGGCAGGGGTAATCCGGCTTCCCGGGCCTTGGCGCGAAGTTTTTCACGCAATTCGAAAAGTTCCCCTGCTACTTGCGAGGCCTTGACCGTATCCGGTGTCCCGGCGTTCAACAGAGCCCGCATCACCGCGTTCTTCTCGGCCAGTTCTTTTCTGATCGCTACGGTATCGCTGAGGAATTTATCATGGATTTTTTGCATTTCCGTAGTCATCTGCACTTGGCTGGGGTGATCGACCGGCTTGCCCTGGGGTGACGCTTCCGTTGTTTTGGCCGGTTCAGCAAAAGTCGCCTGGCTGATGGCGAGGGTTAAACCGCTGGTGAGAATTGCAGCCAGCATGATTTTTTTCTTGGTGGTTGTCATTTCCATGGTTGTGTACTCCTAAGTTCCATGAGGTTCATTGTTTGCCTGTTGTGCCAATGTTCTAGCGATATCCGTGCCAACTTGCAATTATTCTATAATGATCTGTTATTTTAGGATTTATTGAATCTTAAATGTGTGGTCTGGTTCTTTCCAGCCAGAGAAGGCCGTAAACTGTTTCTTTCCTATCCAGCATCGAAAGTCGGAATGGGTAAAAATTATCCAGCGGGTTATTTCTCAGAATGCAGGTCTGTGTGTGATTGCAGGCCATCGAGCTTTTCTCCCCTGGTTTGATCTTTGCAACGAGATATGTCATGAAAGTACCATTTTTGAAGCGATTCAATAAATCGGCCTATATGTTTTCCTCTCCCTGGCTACTGGCCGCGGCTGCTGGACTGCTGATCATGATCGTGGTCACCTTTGCCTTTCACAATCTCAGATTGGAGGAGCGGTTGATGACCAACGCCATGCTGCAGAAGGCCGCGACCCTGATGCGAGTGCTGCACTCCGGTTCACGGGCCTCCTATTTTAACGACCTGCGTAAGGATTACTGGAATAACGAAGCCTGGGACGTCCATGTGCAACGGGTGATCAATCATCTTTCTGAAGATCCCGACCTGTGCTTTGTTTCCTTGGTCGATGCCAAGGGTAAGGTGATAGCGCACAGCAACCTTGCCCGGATTGGCGTGGTTGAGCCTTTGCCGGTAACTATAGGGTTTAAAGGCGAAGGTGAAGATCAGTCTCAGATTGCCTACAGCATCGTGATGACCAAGGATTTTGGCCGGGTCTTCGAAACGGTCCGCCCTTTTTCCGCAGCATTTCCAGCCATCGCCCCAATGCCAATGCGGCCGATGCGAGATGGGCACAAGGGACCCTTTTTCCATGAGCCGGACGAGCGGCGTCCGCTGCTTCGCTTGTTCCCTCAGGGCGCCCCATCCGGTGAGCAGTTTTTTGTCATTGTTGGCCTGGATATGAAGGAGTTTGATAGGACCCTCGGGCGGTTACGGATGCAGATTTTCATGCTGTCCCTGGCCATGCTGCTGGTTGGGCTCGGCGGTTGGTTCTCCTTGTCGGCGGTTCAGGGATTTCGTATTTCCCAAAAAACGCTCGAGGATATCCAGGCCTTTACCTCTTTGCTCATCGCCAAACTGCCGGTCGGTGTCATCGCCACCGATGCTGGGGGCAGGATTACGACCTGGAATCACGCTGTAGCTCGGCTGACCGGCATCAAGGAAAACACGGTCACCGGGAAGCGGCCGAGTGAGGTGTTGCCTACGCCACTGGCTGTTTTCTTTACGCTTGACGACGATACCGGCCCCGAGCAGACGTTGGCGGTAACGGAAAACCCGGTGCGCCTTTCCTTTGGTGCTCGGCGATGTGAATTATTGTGTCATTCGTTGACCATCACCGACAGTGAGCAGCAGTACATGGGCAAGGTCTTGCTGATTTCGGATGTCACTGAAATCAAATCGCTGGAACAGCGGATGCGGGAAAACGAGCGGTTGGCAGCGGTGGGCCGGATGGCGGGCGGCGTTGCCCATGAAGTTCGTAACCCCTTGAGTTCGATTAAAGGGTTGGCACTCTTGTTGAAAAACAAATTTCCTGCGGGCAGCAAAGAACAGGATACGGCTGAACTGCTTATCCAGGAAACCGAGCGCATGAACCGGACCATTACCGAGATGCTTAGTTTTACCAGACCGTCTGCCCTGCGGCTGGGCCGGGTCGACCTAGCCGAACTTTTGGGGCGCAGCCTTGAATTGATCAAGGCAGAGGCAGAGGAAAATCGTATTGAAACAGTGCTGGAGGCGCCGCGGGATCTGCTGCCGGTTTTGGGGGATGTCGATCGTTTGCAGCAGGTGATCATGAACATTCTGCTCAACGCCATGCAGGCCATGGACGGGGGCGGTAAGCTGTCGGTGATCCTCAACAACAGGGTGGATCGCCAGGGGGTCGAAGTGCGCATCAAAGATACCGGCGACGGTATGGAGGCCGAGCTACTGTCCCAGGTTTTTTATCCGTACTTTACCACCAAGCAAGGGGGCACCGGCATTGGGCTGGCGATTTCGCAGAAAATCATCGCCGACCACGGTGGCACCATCGAACTGGAAAGCGAGCCTGGCAAAGGCACAACGGTCATGATTCATCTGCCGCTCTATCAGCCGCCACAAAGTTGAGCCGGCATGCCGTCAGGGGTGAACATACAAACACTTTTTGGCCATCGGGTTTACAGGGAGCCAAAATGCTTGTCAAGAAACTCACACTCAACCGGAGTGAGATCAAAGCGCAGTTCTGCTTCGGCTAAGATGGCATGCCGTTTCCTTTCCGGATGATCCCGCACGGTTTCCGCCATCCAGGTTAGAGCTTTTTTAAGTTTTGCTGATTTAGTCTGCAGTGGTGAGTGCTGGCTCATACGTTTCCCTGTTTTTCCTCGATAGCGGTTGATTGTTCTGGGTGATGAGATTAAATTGTACCCTAACGGTGATAAAGCGGCAATCGTGATTGCCAAGCGTTGGTCGTCGGTGAAACCGCCTTGACCGCTGGTGAAGACGGGTGCTACTATGAAATCAAAGGAGGATGGAATCTGGTTGCCATGGAGAGTTTGACGGGACATTTTCTCATTTCCACGCCGCAGATGCCTGATCCACGATTTCAGGAGCAGGTTATATATTTGTGTGCGCACAATGAAGAGGGGGCCATGGGGTTGGTGATCAACAATCCGAATCCCGAAATCACCCTGCTCGACGTCCTGCATGGCTCAAATCTAGCCATTCCGGAAGGACCCTTGCCACCGGTGTACATGGGGGGGCCCGTGGAGGTAGATGCCGGTTTCATCCTCTGCTCCACTGATACCCCTGAACGGTATTCCGTGGAAGTGAAGCCTGGGGTCTATTTAAGCCGAGATTCCCGCCTGCTCGAGGATATCTCGCTCGGTATGGGGCCAAAATATTTTTTATTTATGCTCGGATATGCCGGATGGGGAGCGGGCCAGTTGGAAGACGAACTGGTGGACAACAGTTGGTTGACCGTTCCAGCCGACCTCGATGTACTCTTTCATACCCCGGATGGGCAGAAGTGGAAAAAAGCGGCGCAAAAATTTGGTGTTGATATTGCAACGTTCGGGGACGTCATCGGCTACGCTTGAACACCGGTGATGTTTTCCTTTTCTCTCTATTGACAGCGCCGGCCCCCCTGCGGACCGGCGATTTTTTTTTGCCATGAACGACACTCTCAAGAAATCTTTTCAGATGAGCGATATTTTTACATGCACCTGCTGTGGTTTCTGCTGTCACGGGGAAACCACCGTTTCCCTTGATCAGCGCGACCAGGAACGGATGATTAAAGCTCTTAGCCTGAGCCGCGACGAAGTGGAGGGGCGATACTGGCGGGTCACCGGCCCGGTGGTGCAAATGCAGGTACGGGACGGCCACTGCATCTTTTATGATGCGCAGAGTGGTTGCACGGTCCATGAGGGGCGGCCCTGGCGGTGCCGGCAATGGCCGCTGCATCCGAGCATGCTTGCCGACGAGAACAACTACCGGACGATCACCGAATCGTGTCCTGGCCTTAATAAAGAACTGAGTTACGAGCAGTTCTGTCAAATTTTTCAGGCATTGCTTGATCAAGGCGGTGCCGGAAAATTGTCCGAATGAAATTCCTCATCCCCTTTATCGGTAAGACCAGGGAATCCTATCTTGATGCGGGCATCCGTGATTATGCCGGCCGGCTCGGCCGGTTTGCTCCGGTGGATTTGCCGGTGCTCCGGGAACGGCATGGCCGCAAGGATCCGGATACCTTGATCAAGGCTGCTGATGCGGCGTTGCTGCTCGAGCAGGCCGCTTGCGCCAATTTTTGTGTCGCCCTTGATCCCGAGGGGGCAGCAATCGATTCCCAGGAAATGGCCGCTTTGTTGACCGGATGGGAACATCAGGGGGTTGCCACGGTCTGTTTTCTGATCGGCGGCCACCTGGGCCTCCACCGCTCGGTGCTGGACCGGGCGGAGATGACCCTTTCCCTTTCCCGTCTCACCTTTACCCACGAAATGACCCGGCTGATTCTGTTGGAACAGTTGTACCGGGCCTGCACCATCAAAGCCGGACACAAGTATCACAAATAGCCTTCTGGCGGTTTCCCGCTACCTTTCATGCGCAACCTATCGTGTGCTTGACGTGAACGCTTCAATCCCGCACTTCCGGCTTCATAATTTGCCCTTCCTGTGTTACTGATGGAACAGCCAAGGATACAGAGTGGGATATTCGAGACAGACGATGACGCTACACGCAAATCAATCGATTTTTACCAGGGGAGCGAACGGGCAACTGATCATGACCTGCCGCACCCTGGAAGAGCTGCCGACTCTGGTTGTTGCCCTCGCTTCGGTGCTTGAAGCCGGTGACATTGTTCTGCTTCAAGGCGAACTGGGAGCAGGCAAGACCACGCTGACCCAGTTTTTGGCCCAAGCTCTGGGCGTCGACCCCGATCAGTATGTGGCCAGCCCGTCGTTTGGCCTCATGCATGAATACAGCGGGCGCCTGCCCGTTTTTCATATGGATTTGTATCGGCTCGGCGGCGAGGAGGATGTCGAACTGGCCGGTTTGACCGATTTTTTCGAGCAGCAGGGCGTCTGTGTGGTCGAATGGCCGGACCGACTTGGGTCGTTGACCCCCGATGACCGGCTGGAAATCCATATTGAACATGCACCCTCGGCGACTAGGCGTTTTACGCTCACGCCGCGCGGCCAGGTCTGGCGGCCGAAGGTGGACCGAATGGCGGAGAGTCTCAGCAAACCAAGAAATTGATCACCAGAAAGAAACAGGCTGAAGGGACAAAGAGGTGCTGACCTCAACCGCCAGCCCGATGCACACCCCCAACCCACAAGAATCCATGAACAAAAAAATCATTACCCTGCAACCGTGCAATAAACACTATACTTATGACCAGGATAAGGCCTGCACTCCGGAGGAAACCGTAGCGCGGTTTCAGGAGCGTCTGCGGGCAACCAGCCTCGATGTCCTCAAAGAGATTCGCCGCATCGATAACGGCCGCCTTGATATTCCTGTCTATTTCAGCGTCTGCGGCGAAGACGCCCGGAGGGTCATCGGCAACAAGAAACAGATGGGCAAGGGATCGACGCCCGAACAATCTCGGGCCAGTGCCTGCATGGAACTGGGCGAGCGGTTCAGCTTTTTCAGTTTTCTCCGGGATGCAGAGAACTTTATCATTGGTGATTACGCCGCCATGGAGGCTCAGGGCTATCCGGTGCTGCCGATTGAAGCCCTGTTACAGTCAGTTCACGATGGTGAACGGACACCCGGACTGCTACGGCAACTGCTGGCCGGCCTGCCTATGCAGTGGACCTGGGCTCTGCGGCTCTCCGACAACACGCCGCTGCTGGTGCCTTTTTCCTGGTTTTTCGCGATCAACGAGTTCAACGGCCCCTCGGCGGGCAACACCTATGAGGAAGCGGTGATCCAGGGGATCAGCGAGGTGGTCGAACGTCATGTCTGCGCCCTTGTCACCCGCGACGAAATTGTCACGTCGAGAATCGATCATGCCTCGATCACCGATCCGGTCGCCCTTGATTTGCTGACCAAGTTCCGCGCCAACGGCATTGAGGTATATCTCAACGATTTCTCGCTCGACACCGGCATTCCCACCATTGGCGCCCTGGCCTGGGATCCGGCCACCTTTCCCCAGCAGAGCGAGATTGTCTACACCGCCGGAACTACGCCCGACGCCAACAAGGCCCTGATCCGCGCCCTGACCGAGGTCGCGCAGCTGGCCGGCGATTTCAATAGCGGCTCCAACTATGTGGCCAGCGGCCTGCCCAAACCCCTCAACCTGGATGAGGTTGGCCATGTGATCAACAGCAGCCAGGTTATTCGTCTGGACGAGGTAGCTGACCTTAAAAATGACGATATCCTCCAGGAAGTAGCAAACTGCGTTGCCGCCCTCCAGCGCAGCGGCATGGAGGTGCTGGTGGTGGACACCACCCATCCGGAGCTGCAGATTCCGGCGGTGTACACCATTATCCCCGGCGCCCATTTCCGCGAGCGGGCCATGGGGGGGAACGCGGCCCTGTTCGCTGCCAAACTGGCGGCCAACCTCCTGCACGGAGAAGCCCTTGACGCCAAACTGGCCGTCATGCAGCAGTTGCTGCCCCAAGCGTATTATCTCCAGTTCTACCGGGGCCGTAATTTGTTCGATCAGGGAGCGACCCTCGAGGCCCTGACCTGTTTCGAGCAGGCTCTCGGGCTGTCTCCTGCTTGGGAAGATTTGCCCTATCTTTACTCCTACCAAGGTTCCTGCCTCCGTGATCTTGAACGCTATGACGAGGCCATTGCCGTCCTGAAACAGGGCCTGGGATGTGACGAGGAGCGGCCGGACCTCTATAACACCCTGGGAGTCTGCTGTTACAAGACCGGGCGGCACAGCGAGGCGGTCGAGCATTTCCGGCGCGCGGTCGAATTGAACCCGGTCTCGGCTATCGATTATGCCAACCTGGCCTTGAATCTGGAACGGCTGGGCGAACGGGAGCAGGCGATTACCAACTATGAGATTGCCCTTTCCCAGGACGCGACTATCGGTTTCGCGGTCGAGCGGTTGGCCGGTCTGTTGGCGGAGGCGGCAACCGAAGGGAGGGTGTCGTGAAACCCTGGCCCCACCATCCGAACAAGATCCTGGTCCGTTCCACCAACTGGATCGGCGATGCCGTGATGACCACCCCGGCGGTGCGAACCATTCGCGAGAATTTTCCGGAGAGCGAGATCACCATGCTGGTCCACCCCTGGGTCAGCGATGTCTTCCGCTACAGTCCCCGAGTGGACCGGCTGTTCATCTACGAGAAAAAAGGGCGCCATAAAGGTCCGCGCGGGATGCTGCAGCTGGCGGGTGAACTGCGGCAGGAGCAGTTTGACTGCGCCATTTTGCTGCAGAACGCTTTTGAAGCGGCCCTGATCACCCTGCTCGCCGGCATTCCAGTGCGCGGCGGCTACACCACCGATGGCCGCGGACTTCTTCTTACGCATGGAGTCCACAAGATCAATGAGTTGAATAAAAAACATGAGGTCAATTATTACCAAAGGATCCTGCTTGGTCTCGGCTTGCGACCCGCGGTCAACGAGTTGGAGCTGTTCATCCCCGGCAATCATATTGATGCGGCCAAACAGAGGATCGAGGATTTGACCGGAGAGCGTCTGAAGAGTGCCCCCCTGATCGGGTTCAACCCCGGCGCCGCTTTTGGTCCGGCCAAACGCTGGCCAACGGAAAAATTTGCTGAACTGGCCGAGATGCTCTGTCGCCAAACCAAAGCCCGCATCCTGCTCTTCGGCAGCGCCGCTGATAAAGAGACCGCGGTGCGCATCATTGGCCGCGCCGGCGCTGTCGCCTCCCGGATAATCGATCTCACCGGAGCCACCACCCTGATCGAGGCCATGGCCCTGATCGGCGAGTGCGATGTCTTTGTCACCAACGATTCTGGCCTCATGCATGTGGCTGCGGCCCTGCGCACACCATTGGTGGCTATTTTCGGTTCGACCGACCACATCGCTACCGGTCCTTTTTCCGACAATGCCGTGGTTATCCGTAAACCGCTGCCGTGCAGCCCCTGTAAGAAAACGCATTGCCCGGAAAAGCATTTTCGCTGCATGAAGCTGATCGACAGTAACGAAGTGGGGGCAGCCGTTTTTCGTCTCCTGGAAGAGGTATGATGGCAACGCAACAGGATGGGCGACAAAAAAGAGCCGTCCTTAAAACGGCGGTTTTTCTCGACCGGGATGGCACCATCAACGAACAGATGGGCTACATCAATCACCTCTCTCGGTTTCATCTGCTGCCGGGCGTGGGCGGGGCGATCCGCAGTCTCAATGAGCGCGGCTTGCCGGTGGTCGTGGTCACCAACCAGTCGGGACTGGCACGCGGCTATTTTCCTGAATCCTTGCTTGTTGCGGTCCATGAGGAGATGCACCGTCTCCTGGCCCTGGAAGGGGCGTATCTCGACGGCCTCTACGTCTGTCCGCATCATCCCGAAGCCAAGGAGGAACGGTACCGGATGGCCTGCTCCTGCCGCAAGCCCAAGACCGGTCTGCTTGAACAGGCAGCCACTGAGATGGGGCTTGACCTGCATCGTTCCTATGTGGTCGGCGACCGCTGGTCGGACCTGCGCTGCGGGGCTGCGGTCGGGGCAACGACCATCCTGGTATTGACCGGCTACGGCCGGGGTGATGCCTGCTACATTGGCCCTGGTCAAGCGGTGCAACCCGATTTTGTGGCTGAGGACTTGCAGGAAGCGGTGCAGTGGATACTCGACCGGGAATGCAACCGTGGGCAGATCAGCAAAGACGATACGTGAGTTCCGTTAACTTTTTTTTGAGAGGAGATTGCCATGAAACAAACGATCCAACGTCTGATGACTGCGATCATGCTGCTGACGCTGGTCTCCGGGTGCGGTTACAATGCCCTGCAGACCAAGGAAGAGGCTGTCTTTAAAGCCTGGGGCGATATTGAGTCGAGTTTGCAGCGGCGGGCTGACCTGATCCCCAATCTGGTGGCCACCGTCAAAGGATATGCCAGCCACGAAAAAGAAACCCTGGAGGCGGTGATCAATGCTCGCGCCAAAGCCACTTCGGTGCAGATTGCAACCAAGGACCTGAGCAATCCGGCGGCGATGCAGCAACTGCAAGACGTTCAGGGCGGCCTCAGTTCGGCCTTGGCCCGCTTGATGGTCGTGGTTGAGCAGTATCCTGATCTCAAGGCCAATCAGAATTTTCTAGATCTGCAAAATCAGCTGGAAGGCACGGAAAACCGCATCAATGTCGCCCGTCAGCGGTACAATCAGGCCGTTGAAACGTTCAATGCGGCCATCCGCAAGTTTCCGGAAAACCTGACCAACAACTTTCTCCTCCATTTGGAGCGGAAAGAGTATTTCAAGGCGGCACCTGAGGCCAAGGAAGCGCCCAAGGTCAAGTTTTAACGCCCGCACACCGGCATGAAGACTTTTCTGAGCTCTCTTCTCCTCCTGCTCGGCGCATTTTTCCTGCTGACTGCCGGTGGGCTGCTCACTCCGGCTCTGGCTCTGGAGGTGCCGCCGCTGACCGGAAGAATCAATGACACGGCGCATCTGCTCTCGCCGGGATCGATTCGTCTTCTCGAACACTCCCTTCAAGTCCTGGAACAGAATGAATCCACCCAGATCGTGGTACTGACCATTCCAACGCTTGCAGGAGCCAGTCTGGAAGAATATTCCCTCCAGGTGGTTGAAACCTGGAAGATCGGCCAGAAAAACCTGGATAACGGTGCCCTGCTCCTGATTGCGGTCGATGACCGGAAGATTCGCATCGAGACTGGGTATGGCCTGGAAGGCAGGTTGACCGATCTGGTGGCCGGGCGCATCATCCGCGAGACGATTACCCCTGCATTCCGGCGGGGCGCTTTCGACCAAGGGGTCATCGATGGCGTGGCGGCGATGATAGCCGCGGTCAAAGGCGAATACGCGGGCAAGGGTGAGGCAACGGGCCGCTCTCCGGAAAAGGATCCAGCCGGATTTATGGTTTTCCTTCTTTTTGGTCTGTTGTTTATCGGCAATATTTTCAGGTGGAAAAAGCCGTTGGCCGCAGGTGTCGGCGGACTTTTTGCGCCCCTGCTTGCCGGCCTGTTTTTTTCCGGTCTGTTTGGCTGGCTAATCATTGTCCTGCTCATTCCCATCGGCATGCTGGGCGCCTTCGTCGCCAGCATTCTGGCTGGCAGTGCCGGTGGCCATCGTTCCGGCGGCATCTTTCCAGGTATGGGAGGAGGCTTTGGCGGTGGCGGTTTCAGCGGCGGTGGCGGTTTCAGCGGCGGTGGCGGTGGTTTCGGCGGGGGAGGGGCCTCGGGAGGATGGTAACGATGCAAACGCTGGCACAAAGATTTTTCACCACGGAAGAACAACAGCGGATCACTCGGACAGTGCACCAGGTGGAGCAGCGGACCGCGGGCGAGATCGTGCCGATGGTGGTTTCGGCCAGTCATGCCTATCCCGAGGCGAAGATCACCGGCGCGGCGGTGTTTTCCCTGCCCCTTGCCTTGACTGCCGCCTTTGTTACCAGTTCCCTTCTTTGGTGGCCAGGCCAGGTTCTGTGGCTCTTTCTGGTCTATTTTGCACTTTTTTTTCTAATAGGCCTTCTGTTGATGCGCCATCCGGCCCTGCTCCGGCTGTTTATCCGCTGGGAACGGGCTGCGGAGGAGGTGGAGCGGGCAGCCGTTGCCCATTTCTATTCCGAGGGGTTGCAAGCCACCAGGGACGGCACTGGAGTCCTTCTCTACATCTCGGTGCTTGAGCGCAGGGTATGGATTCTGGGTGATCGGGGCATCAACGAGCGCCTCTCGCCGCAGGTCTGGCAGGCATTCGTGGACAGGTTGATTCAGGGCATCAGGGAAAAACGGCAGTGCGAGGTCCTCTGTGTGGTGATCGACGAGATCGGCACGTTATTGCATACCCATTTTCCACCCAAAGCCGATGATCGCAATGAGCTGAGCGATCTGTTGATTGCCGGCAAGAACGGCGAGCTTCGCAAACGGCAATTGCTGGTACGCTAACTCCCAGTATCGTAGGGCGGCCCTGCTCACGAAATGGAACAAATCGCCCTTAATCCCTGGTGAGCACTTCTAACGGTCGGAAATAGAACGTCTGCACTCATTTCAGCTTCAACGTCTCTCTCAGCGATTTCTGCAAATTACAAATCTCCTTTTAGTCGCGCAAGCGGCACGATTGAGTTCATGCTGGCTATGTTTCCCTATCTGGAGATGTGTTGTTCAGCTAGTGCCACATACTCCTTTGATACATTTATTACCCATTTTATCTGTACTTTATCTTCATTGATTTTTTTCCTCTTCATTTATAAAATTTTTATATATTTCAAACTTGTAGAATGCTTTTCGAGCCCATTGTTTGCCATGGGATTCACAGAAGTTGGAGAAGCCTGATGGATACTTTTGAGGTTAGCCATTACTTTTTGTACTGTTTGCATGAGACGGATGCGTGTCTGCTCCCAATCGCCTGCCGGTTGCTTGCGGACCGTTTCTCCTGAGAGTACCAGTTGATTCGGGCCGGAAAGACCATCTGATCTCAACTTTTCACTTTATCTTGTAAAGGAGGCATCCCATGCAAGTGCCCTTACAGATTACTTTTCGCAATACGGAGACTTCGGAAGCAGTAGAAGATGATATCAGAAAACGGGTCGACAAATTGAACCGACATCACGGGGGGATGATCAGTTGCCGCGTGATTGTCGAGGCGCCCCTGCAACATCAGCAGAAAGGAGGCCTCTTCAAGGTGCGGATTGATATCACCTGTCCGGAGGGCAAGTTTGAAGTCAACCGGGATCCGGATGCCAGGAACCGGTCCCACCAGGATGTCTATGTCGCCCTGCGCGATGCTTTTGCAGCCGCAGATCGCCAGCTCGAAGAATATACCTGTCGACGCAAGGGAGAGGTCAAGGTTCACGAGGATGTACCATACGGCACAATTACCTATCTTTCCCCCATGGAAGATTACGGCACGATAACCACTCCCGACGATCGGGAAATCTACTTTCACCGCAACAGTGTTCTCAATGCCGAATTTGACAAGCTGACTATTGGCATAGCGGTTCGTTTCCATGAAGAAAAGGGTGATCAAGGTCCGCAGGCAAGCACGGTGAAGGTGGTAGAGTAATGCAAGAAGAGTGAACGTATCGGAATCTGCATTCAGGATCCGGGTAGAGTGCTGTGCTGGATATCAGGAGGAGGAATTACCATGCCGCTTTTTCCTGAAAAGCAGAGCGATCAGGGTGGTGGAACTTATTGACCGTTGGCTGGGGATTGATCATCGCTATTTCAAGATTAGGGGCGATGACGGGGCCATCTACATCATCCGTCACGATCTGGCTGCCGGTCAGTGGGAATTGACCCTGTTTGACAGAAAGAGCTGAAGTCGACAACCTGCAGGGAGCATCGCACATGACACTGAAACTCACATCCACCGCATTTGCACATCTTGGCCCAATCCCTTTACTATACACTTGTGATGGTCGTGATTTGTCACCGCCCCTGAGTTGGACCGGGGTGCCTCCGGGGACGAAAAGCCTGGCCTTGACGGTGTTTGATCCTGATGCACCGGACCCGGACGCTCCAAAGATGACCTGGGTTCACTGGGTGCTGTACAATATTCCCGCCGATTCCGTTGGTTTCCAACAGGGGATCTCGGAATCTGATCTCCCTGCCGGCACCAGGCAAGGGGTGAACGATTGGCACCGTACCGGGTATGGCGGTCCGTGTCCGCCGATCGGCCGACACCGGTACTTTTTTAAACTGTATGCGTTGAGTACGGATTTTCCCGATCTGGGCAAGCTCAGCAAGGCCGGACTGGAAAAGGCAATGCGCGGACATGTGCTTGCGGAAGCGGAACTCATGGGAACCTATCAACGTTAATCCTACTCCGCACCGGTTACCATTTCTTGCAACATCAGGGTATTGAGGGCCGCAAAGCCTTGTTTATCGTTACTCAAGTAGCAGAAGATGCCCCATTCCCGGTTCGATCAGTTGAGAAAAATTCCAGCTCATGCCGCAAGGGTGGCTTGGTCATACCCGCCCTGATAGGGACCTTCGGGGCAATGCAGCCGCACGTACATGCAATCCGCGGTAAATTTTTCTGGGCGAGTGGTATCCGCCCAGTCGGTAGATGCAAGAAGTCGTATTATGGCCGGCAAGCAGCCGGTAGATCCGCGGATTCGACCAGCTCTGATCTCTGAACTCAAAGGCATAGCGAAAATGAGCCGGCAAACCTGCCAGGAAGGCGGCGAGATGCATTTTTTCACAATGTCAATGGAGAGGTAATTGGAAAATTTTATCCAGCATGTGCAGGGCCAACCCTTGTTGAACAGCTGATCAAACAGACGGTTGATTTGCTAGCTTTGCAAGTATATGCGGTCACTAAAGACTCTGACTGACCCGGGTGAAATCATTCTTCAGAGGTGGTATCCTTTTTTGTCTCGTATTCACTGAGGGGCTCGTTCCAGTCAGAGGCACGGGTATCAGTCACTTCAGTGCCCAGATCATCCACATTATCAATGTCAAAGGGACCGGACCAGTTTTCGGGTTCTTCGCAAACTTCCAGGTCTGATTGATACCAGGTTGCGAAGTCGAATTCCTCAATATCGCCGTCAAAGTGTTGCACCTCGACGGTCCGTGCAGACTCGTCCACCGCTACAACGAAAAATGGATGACCTTTGTCAAGATGGCAATACCAACTCCCTTCAATCGGATCGATGTCTGTGGGCATGGTGTTCTCCTTGTTGTAAAGGGGGGGGACCGCGAAGATTCATGGAGCAGGATTTTTGAGGACCGCCCTGATGAATGCGGTTTTGGACCAATCATCCTCCAGCCTCAGTGTTGCCTTGAACTGCACTGGACTGGATTTCCTTATATTTATGACTCATTCAAGACCGTGACCAACCATTCTGTCAGATTTATTCCGCTGCTAACCCAGGGATGGCGGCAGTCAGTGCTTCTCTGATGGTGTTGACAAAGACAAACTCCATCGCGGTCAGCACATAGTTGGATAGTCCTTGGAGATCTTTTTTATTTTCAGCGGGCAGAATAATGCGGTGGATATCCGATCTTCTGGCGGCCAGCACCTTCTCCTTGATGCCGCCCACCGGTAAGACCAGACCGCTGAGGGTGATTTCTCCCGTCATGGCAGTATCGCTGCGAGTTTGCAGTCCGCTGTAAAGAGAGGCCAGGGCGGTTACCATGGTGAGACCGGCAGATGGGCCGTCTTTGGGGATGGCACCAGCGGGGACGTGGATGTGGACGGCACCCTGAGGGATTTCGAGTTGGAATTGTTTGCAGTGAAAATGGAGATAACTGGTTGCCGCCATGGCCGATTCCTTCATCACCTCGCCAAGGTGGCCGGTGAGGATGATATTCTTTTCGTGAGGCAGATTGATCGCCTCGACATAGATTACATCACCGCCTGATTCGGTCCAGGCGAGTCCGGTTGCCACTCCGGGTGGCAAGCTCTGGCGCAGTTTCTCAATAAAAAACCGCTCCGGCCCCAACATTTCCGTCAGATCCTCCACCTTGATCGTAACCGGGTCGGTAATCTGTTCGGCAAAACGGATCGCTACCTTGCGGGCCAGTTTACCAATCATTCTCTCCAGTTCACGGACCCCAGCTTCTCTGGTATAGCGATATATGATTGTAGAAATGGTATCGTCAGGGACAAAAAATTGTTCCGCTGTCAAACCGGCCTCCGACCGTTGCCTGGGGATGAGATACTGCACCGCGATCGCTTTTTTCTCCTCTTCCCCGTAGCCTGAAATATACAGGGTTTCCATGCGATCCAGCAAGGGCTTGGGGATGGTGTCCACAGTGTTGGCTGTGACGATGAAGAAGACTCGGGAAAGATCAAACGGCAAATCGAGATAATTATCACGGAACGTGCAATTCTGAGCTGGATCGAGAATTTCCATCAGAGCGGCTGCCGGATCGCCGCGAAAATCCCTGCCGAGTTTGTCGATTTCATCAAGCATAACCAAGGGGTTGCGCACACCGGTACGCCGTAATGCCTGAATGATCCGTCCTGGCATGGCTCCAATATAGGTGCGCCGATGCCCTCGCAGTTCGGCTTCATCCGACATCCCGCCGAGGCTGAATCGCTCAAATTTTCTTCCCAGTGACCTGGCTATGGACTGGCCAAGCGAGGTCTTGCCCACTCCTGGAGGACCAACAAAGCAAAGGATCGGCGATTTGGCGGCTGGGTTCAGCTTCATTACGGCCAATTGTTCAATGATCCGTTCCTTTATATCTTTCAGTCCATAATGATCCTCATCCAGTACTTTGCGGGCATTGTGCAGATCAAGATTATCTTCCGTAATCGAGTCCCAAGGGAGATCGAGCACGAGTTCCATGTGTGAACGGGCGACTTGATATTCGGGCGACATTGTAGGTGTCTGCTGTAAGCGTTGCAGCTCTTTTTGAACTTCATCATGTATGGTCTCAGGGAGTTTAACGGTTGCAAACTTCTTCTGCAGTTGGGCAAATTCAGCCTCAGCCGGGTTTGATTCGCCCAGCTCTTTCTGGATGGCTTCCAACTGTTCGCGTAGGATGTGGTCTCGTTGATTTTTGGAAATTTTTGACTGCGCTCTGTCGGCTATTTTTTTCCGCACCTCCAGGATCTGGATTTCGCGATGCAAATGCTCTTCAAGGAGTTGCACGACTACCGCGATGTTCGATGCCTCAAGCAACGCCTGGCTGCGTTCTACGGAAAGTCCCAGTATTTGTACCAGGGGGTAGATGATTTGATGGAAATTTTCCCCGGACGGTACCATCTGTGGAATACTGATATCGAGAGTGGGGTGGGCAAGGGTGAAATATTTTTTTGCTAGATCAAGAACTTCCCTTTCCATTGCCTCTGTTTCAATATCGTGCTGCTGAAGCGTCGGAATGGAGCGAACCCGAGCCATGAGAAAGGTGTTTCTGGAAACAAGCTCGGCAATTTCAATTCGCTCGATACCATGAAGAAAGACCTGTATCGCGGTTTCAGAGCGGGCAAACAAACGAACGATTCCAGAGGTGCCAATGGAGTAAAGATCCTGCAGGCCCGGGTTGTTGTTCTGGGAATCCCGTTGGGCAAAGATGGCCAACGTTTTGTCTTCCCTACTCAAGGCATAATCAATTGCAGCGACTGATTGGGGAAGGTCTGTGATATAAGGTATGATGACATAAGGAAAAACAACGGAATTTTTAAGGGGCAATACAGGGAGTTCGTATGTGCGGTTCGATTCAGCCATATTCTGGGAATCTTGTCGGCCGTTGAGTTGATCGATGTCTGTCATTTGCAGATTGTACTGCCTTGGCAATGATGGAGCCTGAGTGTTCGAGATTTTGGTGGCTTGAACGGCAGAAGGATGAGTCTTTGAATGCTGTTAGTTCTATTTAGCCCAATTAAATCACCTAAATCAATAAGGTGAATTTGTGTAAGCAATGAATAGGTCAAGTATCATATCTCAGCCGGGGGATCTGAGCGTTAGAGAACATCGTTGAGCGAGTATTGATTCTGAACTAGTGATCGGATGGTGATAACCTGTTGCGCTTCAGCATGCCTGGCGACACATCAGGAAAACGGAAAAATACGCGCGTTCGTGGAACGAGCAGATATCCTTATCCAGCGGTCTTTGGACAGTTGAGAAGCAGGCAGGATCGTAGGGGAAAGGGTGGAGCGGAAAAAATGGTTTCCATTCAACTCCCTTGCCAGCAAGAATGAGAAAAATTAGTATCCCGCATGGTTGGAAAAGGCAGGCAAATAGGCTGCGGATATCAGGATGCCCCTGCTACCTTTCCTGTTAAGCTTCACAGCTTTGAGTCGACCTATGAGATTTTGTTGGGGTTGTAAAAATCTGCCAGGCATACGCGGAACCGACTCATAACCGAGATCATGGCCTTTTTGAAAGCGCGCCTAGCCATGCATGTTCGGCAAATACGAATACTCGATGGAACTTGCCATGCTTTTTTTTCGTTTCGAAAGTAACCTTCTTTTTCACTGAAAAAAATGGTCAACCCCGAAAAAATAATACCTGTCCCTTTTATTGATCGATGGTCTTCCAGACCGCTGATCATCGCCCATCGCGGGTATCGGGCCTGTTATCCGGAAAACACCTTATGCGCCTTTACCCAGAGCCTGGGGCGCAGCGACATGATCGAACTCGATGTTCAACTTAGCGCCGACGGTGTGGCCGTGGTCTTCCATGACCAGGACCTGACCCGAACCAGCAATGCCGCTTCGGTGGCTGCCGATTTTGGCTTGACCAGCCTTGCGCTCCGCGACTGGCAACTCGCTTCCTTGCGTCGGCTCGACATTGGTTCCTGGTTTCTGGCAGCCGATCCCTTTGGCACTATCCACCATGGAATGGTTGACCGAAGACAACTCATCGAGTGCATGCCGCAGCGGATGCAAACTCTGCACGAGGTGTTGCGCTGGGCGGCAGAAAACCGCATGCCGTTGAACATCGAGATCAAGGATATGTTCCATCCTGGGCGTAACGACGCGCTTGCAGCGGCAGTCGTCCATGACCTCAGGGCAACAGTTGCCCGCAACTTGGCAATCGTTTCCTCCTTCAACCCCGACATTCTTCGCACCTGCCGTCAGATGGCCCCAGAGATGGCCACCGCCGCACTGCGCGAGTGTTCCCATCCCCCCGATCTGGTTGTTTTTCTGCAATCACTTGGCGTCTGCGCCTACCATCCGGCGGATGCCATCACCGATGCACCCCTTGTCCGGACGCTTCACGCAGCCGGTCTGCATGTCAATGTCTTCACCGTCAACGATCCCGCACGACAACGGGAACTGGTGGGTTTCGGGGTCACTGGCATCTTCACGGATTTTCCTGATCGCGGCCAGTCATCTTCGCTCTGAACTTTCTTGACGTTAGTCGAGAATCAAACGCCTTGACACGGAACGCTGAACACTCCCGTTAATGAATTGCCTTGGTGCCGTCAACCAGATGAAACTCCCCCACGCCCAAGGGTTTTCTGCCGGTTTTCCTTGAAAATAACGCTTGCATTGTTTATTGACGGAGCTATTTTATGCCTCTTGTCGTGGCGAGGAAAGCAAGATCGTTTCCCCTACAATACTCCAGGCTGTCCTGCGACGTGAGCCGTTGGTTTTCACCTCTTGTTCACTTCTCTAGGTATGTGTTCTGAAAAACGATAACGCTCGATCATTCCCAATTATTCATCCCGTCGATTCTGATGATGAGCGAAGGTGTAGACTCTATTTTCTACGTCAGGACGCTCAACTCCTCGCTGTTACAATCGGCATAGGCATCGTTTTTAATCTGCTGTTGATCAGGGCGGATTACCTTTTTCTCCGGGGGACGGTTACCTTTCAGTGGTTTCTGATTCTTCGTATCGGCTTGATAGGTCTCTTTGTTTGGGTAGCCGCGATGATCTGGCGCACCGACAATCCAGATCAGTTTGACCGATGGAGCTTTCTTTGGGCCATGGCCTGCGCCTTGGCCAATAACTTGGTTATTCTCTCCAGACCCGCCACCTATACCGGTCATGTAGTTATCGAGCTGTTCATCATTATTGCCCTGTATGTCGTTCAACCGGGCCAATTGTCCCGTCGAGTCCTGCCACCCCTTCTTCTCAGCCTTGGCAGCCTGTACCTCTATTTCACCATTAAGGTCGCCATGGGGTACGTGGCTTCGTTGTCCACGATCATCGCCTATATTGGCGCCAACACCATCGGTTGGCTTATTTCCGCCAACTGGTTTCGTTATCGGCGGGAATCTTTCTTTGCCAATGAGGCGTTGGAGAAACTTTACCGGCAATCAGAGGCGGGCCGACTTGCCGCCGAAGCCTCGGAGCGGATCTGGGAGAGGATCATCGATACCTCATCGAGCCTGCTTTTCGTTGTCGATAAACAGTACCGCATCACCCGGGTGAACCAGACTTTTGCTGTGCGCCTTGGCATCAACCGTCGCGAGGCGCTTGGTCGACGCTGTTGTGACCTGCTCTGCGGGTTTGCCGAGCCGCCGGAATTTTGCCTGCTCCATAAAATTCTTAGCGACAGACAGGCGTGCACTATTGAAACGCGATTTAAACCGCTCGATATCGAGAGCCGTATAATGGCGGCGCCGCTTTTCGATCAATTCGGCGATTACGAGGCCACGGTTTTTATTGTCCAGGATATTACCGAGCAGAAGCGTTCGGAACGGGAGCTGAAGACTACCCGGGAACAGTATCGTTCCTTGGTGCAGAACAGCCACGGTATTATTTATACGATTCGGCCGGATGGGGTCGTCACCTATGTGTCTCCTAGTTTCACTAAGTTGCTTGGACATGATCCGGACGTCATTGTTGGTAAACATTTCCAGGCCGTCGTTCATCCAGACGACATTCAGAGCTGCGAAGCTTTTCAACGAACATTGCTGGAAAATCGTGGGAAGGGAAGGACGAGCATCGAAAACCGCGTAATTCACCGAGATGGTTCCATCCGCTGGCACTTTTCAAATTTAAACCCCTGTTATAACGATGAGAAAGAGATAACCTGGTTTGTTGGTAATGCTATCGATATTACGGAGTTGAAACAATATCAAGCTGAGGTGAATGCTGCTCGAAACGTCGCGGAAATAGCCAATAAAACTAAATCCGAGTTTTTGGCAATGATCAGTCACGAAATTCGCACCCCGTTGAATGCAATGGTTGGGTTTAGCGCATTAGCACGTCAAACAAGCGATGGCGTGTTGTTGAAGGAGTATGTCGATATCATTGACCGTTCTTCCCGGTTACTGATGGACTTGGTGAATAATATCCTCGATATGTCTAGAGCTGAGGCCGGCCAGTTGCATCTTGACCCCATCTCCTTCAACCTGCCGGAAGCTATTGATCTACTGCAATGGCAATATGCGCCTGTCGCGGCCCAGAAGAAGCTCAAATTTCTTGTGATCAAAGAACAAAACCTGCCGGTTTGGATTAAAGGCGATCCCATTCGGTTCCGTCAAATTATCTCCAACTTACTCAGTAATGCCGTAAAATTTACCGAAACAGGGCAGATCACCATCACAGTATCTGCGTCGAGGCCGCACCCTCGGGATGAATGCCGTCTGATTCGCCTGGAAGTCCAGGATACAGGCATCGGCATTGAGGAGACTAATCTCGGCTTATTGTTTCAGCCCTTTCACCAACTCAATCCGGGAACAACACGAAAACATGGCGGGAGCGGGCTAGGTTTGGCGATTGTTCAGCGGTTGGTCGACCTGATGCAAGGGCACATTGAGGTGACCAGTCAATTCGGGCAGGGCAGTTGTTTTACGGTTGCGTTGCCCTTTTTCCCGGCAACCCCTCCACAGTATAAAGAAATTGCAGTGTTGAATGCAGAGACGCTTCAAATTCTGGTTGTCGAAGATAATGCCTTTAATCGAAAACTCCTTAGCGAGACGCTTCGTACCTGGGGGCATGAGGTCACGGAGGCTGAAAGCGCTACGATCGCCCTGGAATTGCTGGGCACAACCCGCTTTGATTGTATCATCCTTGATATACGCATGCCGGATATGGATGGCATTGAGTTGACCAATCGCCTGCGGAAACTAGAACAGCTTTCGAGTCTGGAAGCCACGCCTATCATCGCCTATACTGCTGATACGGAAGGAGCAACAAGGGTGCAATGTCTGGCGGCCGGGATGCAGGCGGTTCTGTTCAAGCCCCTCGATCCCCGGCTCTTGGCCTTGGCCCTCAGCGAACACTGTCATTACACGATGGCGAGCAATGAGCCACCATCGGCAAAATCAATTGTTGATGATGGGTTGGCCGACCGCATCCGTGCGGATATGGAGCATGATCCTCAACGAATGCAGGCGTATTTGCAGCTGCTGCGCGAGGATATTGCAAGCGAACTGAACCGTCTTGATCAGGCCATTATCATCGAGGATCGAAAGTTGTTCAAAAAAGCTGCGCATAGCTTGAAAGGGTTATGCGGTTATTTGCAGGATAAGCGGCCGGAAGAGCTGGCTCTGAAACTGCATGAAAACGCCTCAACCTTACCGCTCCAGGAACTGTATAACCTGGTAAAACAGTTACGTACCGCCAACACATGGTTGGGACCAATCGCTTGGCTGAAGGATAACGATGAAAACGCAAACTGCCAAAATTCTGATTGTCGATGACAAACAGAGTTTCCGGTTTTTATTGGAAGGATATCTCAAGGACGCCGGCTTTGAAACCAGCAGCGTTGGTGGCGGAATACAAGCCCTGGAGCTATTGGAGAAATCCGCATTCGATCTGGTGCTCTCCGATTTGGTCATGCCGGAAATGGATGGTGTGACGTTGCTTCGAGAGATCCATTGCCGTTTTCCGCAACTGCCTTTTTTGGTGATTACCGCCAACGGGAGTGTTGAAACCGCGGTTGTTGCCATGAAGGAAGGGGCTGCCGATTACCTGCTCAAGCCGCTCCATCGGGACGAGCTCCTTCTTACCATCGAAAGAAGCCTGGAGAATGTTCGTCTCCGACAGCGCTGCGACCAGATGGAAAGCCTGTTGTACGAAGAGTTCAGTTTTCAAAATATCAAATCTGTCTCCCCAAGCATGGGAGCCATCTTGACGGCCGCGCAGCAGGTGGCGGCCTATCCTCGGACTACGGTTGCTCTGTACGGGGAAAGCGGCGTTGGTAAGGAGGTGCTGGCTCGAGCCATTCACATCGCATCAGGGTGCTCACCCGCTACTTTTGTCGCGGTGAACTGTGCCGCTATTCCTGAAACGCTTCTTGAATGCGAACTCTTCGGGCATGTCAAGGGTGCTTTCACCGGTGCGGACAGTTCCCGTGACGGCAAGTGTCGACGTGCTCTTGGCGGCACGCTTTTTCTCGACGAGATTGGTGACATGCCCCTCCCGCTGCAGGCAAAGCTACTGAGGGTGCTTGAGGAAAAAGTTTTTGAAAGCGTCGGCTCCGACATTTCGCAGGCGGCGGATTTCCGGATCATTGTTGCCACTCATCGCGATTTGCAAGAGCTCTCCCGGCAGGGGCAGTTCCGTACGGATCTCTTTTATCGGCTCAATGTTTTTCCTCTCACGATTCCTCCCCTTCGTGAGCGTAAGGAAGACATTCCCGCTTTGGTTGACCATTTTCTTGAGTCTTTTCGGCAGAACCAGGGGAAATCTCTGCCCGGAATCTCCCAACCTGCTCTTGATAGCCTGGTGTTCCATGACTGGCCTGGGAATGTGCGTGAACTGCGCAACCGTCTTGAATACGCCACGATTATGAGCAATGGCGAGTTTATTCAGCCATACCATCTGCAACTCAAGAACCATTCATTTTCTCCTCCCATCACCACGGCTGATTCTGTATCTCTGCATTTTGAATTCACTTCGGAAGAATTTTCCTATGATGAAGTGATTCGTCGTCTTATGAATTGGGCCTTGCAACAAAGCGGCAATAACAAATCAGCTGCAGCTCGCTTGCTCAAAACTTCTCGCAAACTGTTCTATTAATCCCTCCTCGTGTTGTCCGAATCGGGACGCTGTTGTCCGCGAACGGACAGGTCTTGTTTGTTCTGAAATTTAACATCCTGTAATTGTATAATATTTTAACGGGTACGTTTTTTGCGTTCTTGGTTCTGGTGCGTTTCTTTTTGACCCATTTTGTCTCGAATGGAACAAAATTGCCGGGAATTCTACCGAGGAGGCGTAGTTGCTCATACTATCGAATGTGAAAAAGGTTTACCGGATGAACCTTTTGTTTAGCAAGCCGCTGCCTATTGATGATTTCATTACCTACATCAATGCTACTCGGCCTCGTGCTCAGGAGATCGTCGTATCCGAATAGAACTTGGGGCTGACCCGAGGAGCATTTTATTGGGGAACAAGCGTTTCCCAAAAGACAAATGGTGAAGGGTGCATAGATAACAACGCGTCTCATCAATACAACACAAGGAGAAAGAATGAACATTCGATCAATAGGTTTTCGGCTCATTGTCGGCGGATGTCTTGTCGTGGCAGTGCCCTTGGTTCTTGTCGGCTATCTTGCTGTTTCCAAATCAGCCACATCGCTTGCCGAAATCGCCCGCAACAATGCGGCATCCCAGGCGGAAAAACTGGCCCTAGTTATTGAATCCACCCTGGATGCCCAGTCGAAAACCGCAGCCGCGCACGCTGTCGACACCAATGTTCGTTTGATCGGTCAGAAGGTGAAAGATTTGGGCCTAGAGGGAGCGGCAACGGATGTCGCCAACCTGCGGCAGCAAATGAAAGCGAAGTTCAAACAGCTGGACAACAGTTATCTCGGCATCTTCGTCACCGACGCCAAAGGCTTCATGTATACCGGTGAACTGGCCAATGGCGAGGAGTACAAAGGGGTGAATTTGGCGGATATGGACTACTTCCAGAAGGCCAAGAGCAGCGGCAAGGCAGTGGTTGGCAATATCGTTTCCTCCAAGGTGACCGGAGATGTGATTTATGTGCTCTGCGCCCCCATTCTTTCTCATTCCGGTGATTTCCTTGGCGTCTTTGGTTTATCGCTTAAGGCGCAACCACTCACCGGCCATGTGTCGTCGGTTAAAGTGGGCTCCACCGGTTATGCCTTCATGTGTGATCATAACGGTCTGATTATTGCCCATCCCAAAAAAGAGCTGGAGATGAAACTCGATCTCAAAACCTTGGCGGGCATGGAAGAAATTACCAATCAGATGCTGGCTGGCGGCAAAGGGGCGCAAGCTTATGTGTTCAAGGAGGTGCCGAAAATAGCGGGATATGCCCCGGTTGCCCTGAAAAGCTGGAGCATAGCGGTCACGCAGGATGAAGCTGAGTTCTTAGCCACGGCACGTTCTATCCGTACCAGCGTCCTGATGATCACCTTGATTGCCGTGGTCTTGGTCTGCGGCTTGGTCTTGTTCTTTTCCCGCAGCATCACCGGGCCACTGAAACAGGCGGTGGCAGGGTTGCAGGACATTGCGCAGGGTGAAGGTGACCTGACCATGCGCCTGCGCGTACAATCCAGAGATGAGATCGGCGAACTGGCGCGATGGTTCAATATCTTCATTGAAAAGCTGCAAGGGATAGTCGGACAAATTGCCAATAATACCCAGTCCATCGATGCGTCATCCAATGATCTTTCCAAAATAGCCACCGATCTCTCCACCAGCTCGGAAGACACGTCGCAGCGGGCCGACAACGTTGCTGCCGCTGCTGAAGAGATGACCGTCAATCTCAACAACGTTGCCGCCGCCATGGAGCAGTCAACCACCAACACCTCCATGGTGGCCAGTGCCGCCGAAGAGATGACCGCCACCATCGGTGAGATCGCCAACAATGCCCAAAGGGCTCATTCCATATCGCTGGCCGCAGTGGAGCAGGCCGGGGCGACCTCGATCAAAATGGCGGAGTTGGGCAAAGCCGCGCAGGCTATCAGCAAAGTCACCGAGGCGATCACCGAAATTTCCGAACAGACCAATTTGCTGGCACTGAACGCGACCATCGAAGCGGCTCGGGCTGGTGAGGCGGGCAAAGGTTTTGCCGTGGTTGCCAATGAAATCAAGGAACTGGCCAAGCAGACGGCTGCCGCCACCCATGATATCAAGAAACAGATCGAGGAAGTGCAGTCGACGACTACTACCACTGTGGAGGAAATCAATCAAATTTCACACGTCATCAACAACATTAACGAGATTGTCGCGGTGATCTCGAGTGCGGTAGGCGAGCAGAGTTCGGCGACCCAGGAAATAGCCACCAATATTGCCCAGGCCTCCCAAGGCATGAGCGAAGTGAATGAGAATGTCAGCCAGAGTTCGGTCGTGGCCGCTTCGATCACCAAAGATATCGCCACGGTCAACAGCGCCTCCGCCGAGATTTCCCAGAGCAGCAATCAGGTGAAGACCAGCGCAACGGAACTTCAACAGCTAGCAGCTAAGCTGAAAGCCATTGTCGATGCATTTAAAATTTGAAAGCTCGGGGGGCAGATTGACCGTTGAAAGAGGGGGAACGATGTTCACCAGAACATTGGAACAATGGTTGATCTGAAAATGTCGATGGCCAAGGTCGAGACGAGTACATTTTCCAACCGGAGGACCGCGATGCTGGCAATTCCTTTGCTGGCATTACTGTGCGGCGGACTTTGGTTTTATCATGCCGAAAAATCAGCCGCCCGGTTGAAGGCACAACAGCAACTTGCGGCTATCGCCCATCTCAAGGTAGATCAGCTGGTCGCCTGGCGCAAGGCGCGCCTGGATGACGCGACTTTGCTCACAAATGCTGCTCCTTTGATCAAAAACGTCACGTCGTATTTCATCGATCCCGAGGGGACGAATATTGAAGAGCTTCGCAGCCAACTGCACAGTCTCCAGGAACATGGGCAGTATGCGGAATTGTTGATGGTCGATCTTGAAGGACAAGTGCGCTTGAGTTTAAACGGTCAGCAGGAGACGCTCAATGGATACGCCGCAGCCCTTGCCGAATCCTTGCGGACGTATCGGGCTGTCTTTACTGACTTACAGACTGAGGTTCAGCATCCAGAACCTCATGTCAGCCTGGTTGTTCCGGTTTTCAGTGCGGATCGACCTGCTTCCAAGCCATTGGGTGCGATAGTCCTGATCAACAACGCGACGCAATTCCTGCAACCCTTGCTCGATTCCTGGATGAAACCGAGCAAGAGCATGGAGGTGCTTCTGGTGCGTCGAGACGGCGACACGGTGGTGTTTCTCAATGAGTTACGCCAACATTCCACTGCAGCGCCGAAAGCACCCACACCGTTGCACTTGGCCGGTTCGCTTGCCGCAAAGGCCGCAACCGGTCAGGAAGGTTTTGTGGAAGGGGACGACTCTCGCGGTATTGAGTCATTGGCTGTCCTGCTGCCTGTACCGGATTCCGACTGGCGACTGATTGCCAAGGACGACGCCTCTGAAATATTCGGGGTTTGGCGTTTTCGAGCGGCCCTGCTCATGCTGGTGTTCGCGGTACTTGCTGGAGGGTTGGGCTGTCTTGGTTTGTTTGTCCGACAATACAATCAGCGGGCTTATTACAAGGCATTGTATGGTGCCGAGGCTCGACTCCGCCAGAGCACAGAACGACACAGTATCACCTTGAAAGCCATTGGCGAAGGAATCATTACCACCGATACCCGTGGCCGGGTTGAACTATTGAATCCGGTTGCCGAAATACTGACCGGTTGGAGTCATGAAGCGGCCTTCGGCAGACCACTTGAGGAAGTGTTTTGCCTTGTCGATGCAGAAACGCGAGCCAGGGTGCAATCCCCTGTCAGCAAGGTGTTGCGGGACGGTCGAGGGGCGGATGAATGCAGCCGGAAACTCTTGGTTGCCAAAAATGGGATCGAACGGGCTATCACCAACTCGGCATCCCCAATGTACAGTGATCACGGGGCGATTATTGGCGCAGTGATTGTTTTTCAAGATCAGACTGAGGAACAAAGAGAACGTCGACTCATTCAGGCCCGGCTCATTCTGCGGGAATATGCGTTTACCCATTCCATGGATGAATTGGTTACCAGAGCGCTTCAAGAAATTGCAGCTTTGGTGGACAGTCCCGCCGTTTTTTGGCAGGTTGCCGGTCCAAAAAGGGAAACGGTGACGTTGCGGTGCCGCCAAACAACAGGATCGAAGGAATCCGCCTGTATGGAATACGGCGAAGGAGGCACAGATGACCTCGATCAGGCAGGAGTTTGGCCTGCCCAGCTCGGCGAGGGACGACCGATTGTACAAAATGATCTTGGCTTGGTGCCGTTTGGTGAGGGAAAAGAATATTGCCGTTTCGGGGCATTACGAGAAGCATTGGTGCCCGTGGTCCAAACTGGCAAGATGGTCGCCGTCTTGGGGGTAGCCGACAAACCGGACCTCTATACCCAAAAAGATGTCGATATCATTGCCCAAATTGCCGACGATACATGGCGGCTCGTTGAGCAGAAGAAGATCGAAGAAGCCTTGCTCTCCAGTGAGCGGCGTTATCGAACCTTGTACCGGAGCATGATGGATGCCTTCGTTGTCACGGACATGCAGGGAAATATCCGGGAATGCAATGACGCCTATAGCGCCATGCTGGGGTATACGAATGAGGAGTTGCAACAGCTGAGCGTCAAGGATGTAACGCCGGATCGATGGCTGCTTTATGAAAATGATCAAGTGAAGAAGCAACTGATCCATAGGGGATGCTCGAATCTTTATGAAAAAGAGTACCGGAGAAAGGATGGGACGGTTTTTCCCGTGGAGTTGCGCACCTTTTTTATCACGGACAATGACGGTCTGCCGGAGGGTATGTCAGCGGTAGTGCGTGACATATCGGAGCGTAAACTGGCCGAAGAGGAGCGGGAAAAACTGCGGGAACAGTTGAACCAATCGCAAAAAATGGAGTCCATCGGTCAGTTGGCGGGTGGGGTAGCGCACGATTTCAACAATATGCTAAGCGTTATTCTCGGTTATGCGGAACTTGCCTTGCGCAAGGTAGAAGTGTCGGATCCTCTTTATAAAAATATTCAGGAAATTGTCAGCGCAGGCCGGCGATCCGCTGATATTACCCGGCAACTGCTCGCGTTCGCCCGCAAGCAGACCATTGTGCCCAGAATGCTCGATTTGAACAACACCATGAAAGGGATGCTGACAATGTTGCAGTGTCTCATCGGCGAGAATATCGAGCTGAAATGGCTGCCGGGTTACAATCTTTGGCCGGTGATGATGGATCCGGCGCAGGTGGATCAGTTGCTGGCTAATCTCTGTGTCAATGCACGGGATGCTGTTGTCGGTGCGGGTAAAATTACCATTGAAACGGGTATGGTTTTCTTTGATGAGGTTTACTGTGCCGAGCGTGCTGGGTTTATCCCTGGTGATTTCGTTATGTTAGCGGTTAGTGATAACGGTTGCGGTATCAAGCGAGATTTGTTGGATAAGATTTTTGAACCTTTTTTTACGACCAAGGATGTGGGCGAAGGAACCGGCCTTGGGTTAGCGACTGTGTACGGTATCGTCAAACAGAATAATGGGTTTATTAATGTGTACAGCGAGCCGGGAGAAGGGACGACGTTCCGTATCTATTTGCCGCGCATGGCGGGCCCGGTGGAAGAGAGTGGGGGAGAAATCCTGTTAGAACTTCAAAAGGGCCAGGGTGAAAGTGTTCTTGTGGTGGAAGACGACGAAGCTATTCTCGCTTTGAACAGGACAATGCTTGAACATTTGGGCTATGCCGTTCTGACCGCAAGCTCTCCTCTTCAGGCTCTTCGACAAGCGGTGCTCCACGCCGACGGCATCGATCTCTTGATCACCGACGTGATCATGCCTGAGATGAATGGGCGTGATTTAGCTCGAAAGATGCAGGCATTATTTCCAAAAATCAAGGTGTTGTTTGTGTCGGGTTATACAGAAAATGTCATCGCGCACCGGGGGGTGCTGGACAAGGGGGTTTGCTTTCTTCCCAAACCGTTCTCATTGGAGGACCTTGCCGCAAAGGTCAGGGAAACGTTAGGGACGCAAGAGGATTCTGGATGACATTGCTGTTCAAGTTTTGTTTGCGCGCATCTCTCGAAGGATGGTCCGGGTCATGAAGGCGAGCAGGGTAACGCCAGCAACCAGCACCGCCCAGAGGAGAATTTTTTTCCACGAAGCGGCAGAGAGGCGGGGTGTTAAGGCCTGGTCACCGCCCAAGGTTTGCAAGGGGCCGGGTTCGATCCGCCGGAAGTGGGTTTCACTCTTGGTTTCCCGCAGGGCGGCCAGCACCAGATTGTTCTGGAGGTGACCTTCATCCTCGGCGGCCTTGGTGCTGCCGAAGGCCAGGGTGTAGGGGCCATCGCCCCGGCCAAGGAAAACCACCTGATCCTGCTGCCATCCCAGTTCGAGACGCGGCATCTGGGCGTTGCTGCTCAGGCCGGCATTTTCGGCAATAACCTTGATTCGCCAATCCGAGCTGGAGGTCGGCGGACAGTGCACCAGTGGGTTGGCCAGGGATTTGCCCTCGAGGTCGAGGCGGTAAAAATCGGCCTGAGCCACATGGCGCCATGGGCCGCCGGCTTTCGGCCGTGACTCGACCGTGGCCCGCAACAGGGAGTTGACCGCTGGAAATCCCAGTTGCACTGCTGTGACCCTAATGTTTGCCTCCAACCGGTATTCAATGATCTGCATTTTGTTTTCTTCTGTAAACCGTTTCCCCGTAAGCCGCACCCATTGCCACTGATCGGCGGTAACCGGCGTTCCTGAAAGGGCAGTTACTTCCCGTACGTGGAGCGGCTCACGGCAATCGATGCAGTCCAGGCGAATATAGGGCAAGGTTTTTCCCGGCAGCAGGATGCGGCGGGCCGAGATGTTGCCTCCGTTGTAGCTAAGGTCGGCCAACACTGCCCGGCCGACCAGGGGCGACCAATGGGTCAGGTCACTGCTCTGGGCAAGCGAAACGGTCAGCATGCCAGTGGGGCCGCTCCACTGCACCTCGAGTTCGGTTGGTCGCCTTTCAAGTTTGGTGGTGTCGAATAGATACGAGGTGGTATGGGGTTGTGCTGTGGCGGTAGAGCCGCTGTCCACGGTAAGGATGCTGCCTTCCGCATTGCGCGTGACTCGCAGGGAAAGATCGGAGGCCGATGGCTGTTGTTTGCCGGGCAGGGGGAAAAAAGGCACGGGTTGCCGGGTTTGCTCAATCTCTTCCGGGAGACGGCGCAAGGCATGGGGCACGGCCTCTCCGGCCCCATTGAAAACACGCAGGTCGCCAAGATCGGCCCGCACCGCTTTTTCATAGACCGCCAGCGGCAGATCGAGGGCATGGATGGCATTGCCGTCGGTGACCGGCAAGGAGCAGCCGTAGGCAAAGTCGCCGGGGACAAGCGAGGCCGCCAGCAATGGTTGGCCTGCCGTCAGAAAGCAGAGAACCGCGAGAAGAATATCTTTCATGGGCCGATCTCCTTGGCTTTGGGAGGCAAGGGCGCAAAAAAACCGATAACCAGCATCAGCAGGCCAGCGACGAGGAAGGAGACAATGCGGCCAATGGTACCGGTTCCCGAGAGATCGATCAGAAAAAGTTTGAGTACCACCAAGCTCAGCAGTCCCGCGCCGGCGAGCCAGATTTTCCGTTGTTCTTTTTTTGCCCCCCAGATGGTCAGGGTCAGGGCCAGCACCGACCATAGGGCGGCGATGGCTGTCTGCAAGACCGGTGCGGCAAAGAGAGAGTCGAATTGGTAGGGAATTCCGGCAAGGAAATGGACACTGCGGCCGGTGACCACATTGAGCCATAAAAAAAGCAGGACCGCCACCAGGACGATTCGTCCGTCCTTGGCTGGTCCGGCTGATTGCCAGCGGATGGTGCGGATGGCGGCCAGCAGCAGGATGCTCGCCTCGATTAGTTCCAAGGGATTCAGTAAGGGCAGGTAGGGCAGGGGTGCTGGGTCGCCGCTGTAGGCAAAAGAGGCCAGATTCCAGAGTAGCAGGCCAAGGAGGGGCACATCGGTGCCGATGCCGTGGTAGGTCGAGGCAAAGCGCGCCACTGGCCAGGTCAACCGGTCACCCTTGAATTCCAGGGCATAGAGAAGCATCGTTGGGATGCCTCCCCAGCAGGCCAGGGACCAGGCTGCAGCAAGACCAGGAATGCGGTCGATGCGCCAGAAGATCTCCACGGTGATGGCCACAATCAGCAGCCAGAGATTAACGCTGTGGCAGATAGGGAGCAAACGGCGGGGCAATTTTGCTTCAAAGAAAGCAAGGAGCCCGTATTGAACGGCAAAGGCGAGCGGCCAGGCCAGCCAGCCATAGCCACTCAGTAGTGGACCTCCACTCCAGCCCAACGAATGAGCGGCCAGGGTAAGGAGTATGGACGGCAAAAGGATCAGTAGCCCGCTGATGAGTCGCTGCCAGGAGAAACGATGAACCAGGAGCCCGAGAAAAGCCGTGGTGATGCAGGTAAACAGCAGGAAAGCTGGCGGCTGCGCGTGCCAATCGAGATGACGGTCCAAATCCCGGTATCCGCCGTTGTACCACCAGATCAGGCCCCAGGCGAGCAGCAACTGGGGCAGGCGCGTTTCCCAGCGCCGCGCCATGAGGAGCCGGTTCCGGTCCAGCCAGAAAGCGGAGAACAGGGCGGCAACAGCGATCAGGCTGCTGCCGAGGAAGGCTTGATTGGCAAAGAGCAGACTTTCCGGTGGCAACACCGCTTGATCAATAAAGGTCAATGCGGCGCCGGCCTGCAGCAGCAGGCCGAAGATTCGGGCCAGGACCCGATTCTGTCGCACCCCCACCCAAACCATGGCTGCGCCCTCCAAGGCCCAGGCAGCGGTGGTCCAGTGCGGGTCCAGTCCTAACGGAATGGCAAGACTGGTAAACACCACACCCATGGCGAGAAAAGCCTCGGTCAGCATCCGCATTGCTCCCGCCAGCCGCCGCCAAAGCAGCCGGGCCAGGCCGATGTACCAGAAACCGAAGGCCAGGGCGCTCAGCGCCATTCCGTAGCGGAAATCACCCACCAGGTAGGCTTGGAGACCGCTGGCAGCAATTGGCAGGCCGAACACCAGTGGCCCGTCGATAAAGCCGCGCAGTTGCAGGGGCTGGCGATGGGCGAACAGCACCGAAATCAGGCAGTACATCAGGAAAAAGAGCACGAGAAAGGGTTCTGTGGTGGCAAAATGGGCTGGAACATAGGCCGATGCCCCCCAGAGTGTGGCAATACCGAAGGTAAAGACAAAACCAACCAGGTTCAACTCGCGCCAGGCCTTGAACCAGGCAATGCCGAGGATGCCGCTGCCGAGCAGGGCATAATAGGAAAAGAGCAGCACGTGGCTGCCGCTGCCGGTGGACATCAGCACCGGGGCGAGAAAACCGCCGATGGAACCGGAAACAGCCAATCCCTTGGAGTCTTGTACAACCGCCAGGGCACAGGACAGGCCGACCAAACCAATCATGAGCGCCAGCGCCAGCGGCAGGGGGAGAAGAAGGTAGAGCTTGGCCGCAGCGAAAACCACCAGATAGAGTATGCCGATGCCCGCACCCTCCAGGCCCAAGCCGTATACGGAGTGCGTGCGTCGTAGCAGCCAACCGGTGGTCAGCAAGGCCAGACCGGCCAACGCCACACCGGTCAGACGCAGTTCAATCGGAATCAGGTTGCGTTGAGCCGCATATTTAAGGAGAAAGGCAACACCAAAAAACAGGATCACAATGCCGGCCTTGAGCACCGGATTGCCGCCGGTAAAAAAATGGAGCGCCGGGGCAAGCAGGGCGGACATCCTTCCCGGTTCCTGAATGGTCTCTGGTCGTGGCAACCGGGGGGCTGGAGGAGTATCCTCTTCTGCCGGTTGCGGTATGGTCTGGGCCTGGATGCCCTGGGCTGAGGCGGTCATCTCCTGATCATCGGCGCGAACCGTTCCGGGTTGCATTGGTCGCCGCGCCTGCACGGTTTCCCCACCTGTCGCCTCTTCGAGCTTAACGATTCGGCGGCGCAGGGTTACAACCTCGAACAGGAGATAGGCGACCGCGCCAGCCAGGACACCGTTGATCGCGCTGTGCGGATAGGGGCTCATCCCGGCAACAACCGCCAGGATCACCACCAGGATGGAAAGAGCTGTGCGCATGATTTTTAAAATTCCTTGCAGAGGCAAAGGGTGGGCGAGGTGAGTCTCAATGGAGACCGTTCGTCATCTTTCCCGGTCCCTTTTCTGTAGCCCCCAATACACAGCGAAGCTTGTTTCAGGCTGCAAGCCGCTTGTTTTGCTTTGGGGGAGTGGAGAGGACAACCTGGTTCCTTCCCCTATTTTTCGCTGTGTAGAGGGCCTGGTCGGCTTGGTCGATGAAATCGTTTTGATTGAAATCGGTGGAGGCGGGAAGAGCGCTGGCCACACCGATACTGACGCTTACCCGGTAGTGGTGTTGCCCGTCGAAAAAGTCATGGCCGGCAATGGATTGGCGCAGCCTGTTCGCCACGGTCAAGGCAGCCTCGGTGTTGGATTCCGGCAGGACAAAGGCAAATTCTTCACCGCCGTAACGTGCGATCAGATCGCATTCCCGGAGAACAGTCTTGGCGATCAGGCACAATTCTTTGAGAATGAAATCACCGATCTGGTGGCCATAAGTGTCGTTAAACTGCTTGAAGTGATCTATATCGGCCAGGAGCAGGGAAAGCGGACCCTTGTTGCGAATGGCCCGGTTGATTTCGGAATGAAGAAAATTCTGGAAAAAACGATGATTGTGGATCTCGGTAAGGCCATCGATGTTGGCGAGCTTTTCGAGAAGCAGATTCCTCTCGGCCAGTTGTTGCCGCCGTGTTTCCAACTCTTTTTTGGTCAGAGTCAGTTCCTGATGCATTTCCTCGTAGCTGAGGTGTAAATGGCTGAGCCTGATGTTGGCCTCCTGGATAATCTCGGCCACCGGACGCGTCGGATTGATCGACAGGTCAAAGAACCGTGCCACCTTGTCGATCTCACGGTGGATAATGGAGAGTAAATTTTTGATTGCCAGACCATCAAGGCCGAGTAACTGCTGGGCATCATGGTGCAACTGCTTGTAGTGGTGTTCCGGAGCGCAGGAATAAAATATTTTTGTGACTAAGTCGGATAGATAGACAATTTTGACGATCCGCAATTCCTGCTGGTTGTCCCCAGGATGGGAAAGGGGGGCGTGGTGATAGCGGATGGCTGCCAGAATGGCCGACGGCAGCCCCCACACCCTGGCAACCTCATAACCGGAGGTAGTGTGTGCGAGGGCGAGAAATTCTTCTTCCAACGAAATTTCGTTGACGTCCTGATCGCTGACTGCCAGCAGTTCGAGGATGTGGTCGTATCTCGATGGGACGGTCAGGGCGAAAATGAGCTGACCGATATTCTGCAACAGACTGATGGTGAATATCTCGTCAGCATCGATTCGGGGTACGAGCCCGGCGATCAGTTTGGCTGCTATGGCCGCTACCAGCGACCTTTCCCAAAAGAGTTCGAAATTGAACAGGCTGTTGTCGCGCTGCGCACCCATGGAAAGAAAGGTGAAACTCAGCACCAGATTGCGCACTGCATTGATACCGAGCAGCGAAACGGCCTGGTTGATCGATGTGATTTGTTGGGGGAAGCTGTAAAAGGAGGAGTTGGTGACTTTGAGGATTTTGGCCGAGAGAGCCATATCCTGGACAATGCAGTTGACGATATCAGGGAGTGTGGTGTCTTCCTTTGCTGTCAGCTCCAGCAGTTGGGCAGCGACAACCGGCAAGGTTGGCAGCTGTGCCGAGGTAAGGATGTTGTTGAGGGCTGCGTCCAGGGGTTTTGACATGACCGGATTCTATTGATTAAAATATGATTTGGAGCAATTGTATCAGGTCGTGAAAGTGAAAGACAAGGTTCATTCTTGTTCGAAGAACATTTTAACTTTTATCCCTTGGACAGGTAGCGAAACTGCTTGTTTTTCTGATCGAGCAGCTGAGTGACGAGAAATTCGCCGGACGTGTGATTAAAGGCTTCGTACCCCTCACGCTCGCAGGCTGGGCAGCAATCGATGGGCAGCTCGACGCCCAGGCAGGGCTGGATCTGACTGCTGCTGGTTTTAATCAGCCGCAGGCCCCGGCACTGGTCGCAGTCCTTCAACTCTTCCCGCTGCTTCTCCAGGATTCCGTCGGTATCATAATAGATTTTGCGTTCGCGGATGAAATACTCCCCCTGTTTCTCGAAATCGCCCACGGCAGGATGTAAGTAGCCTTCCAACAGAGGGTCGCAGCTCTGCTTGATATATTCCATGGTGTCCGGTTCTTCGCGCAGGGCGGCGGCGTTGTAATCGGGTTCGCGCACCGCCGAGTAGTCGCAACCGGCCATAGCCAGGCAAATGCCGAGGTTGACGTAGGGCAGGGCGCCCTTGATCGAATACCCGCCTTCCAGCACCGCGATATCGGGCTTGAGCAATTCGTTGAGCCGGGCGTAACCCCGGGCTGAGAACTGCATGTTGGTGATCGGGTCGGAGTAATGATTATCCTGGCCGGCGGAGTTGATCACCAGGTCTGGCTTGAAATCGGCCAGAATTGGCAGAACCACGTTTTCCAAGGCGTAGAGGTACCCTTCGTCCGAGGTGCGCGGCGGCAGGGGAATATTGATCGTTTTGCCCAGGGCGCGGGGGCCGCCGTTCTCATGGGGAAAACCGGAACCAGGGTAGAGGGTGCGGCCGTCCTGGTGCAGCGAGATGAACAGCACGTCCGGGTCATGCCAGTACACATCCTGGGTGCCGTCGCCGTGATGGCAGTCAGTGTCGACGATGGCGATACGTTTGCGGCCGTAGTGCTCGCGGATCCACTCGACCATCACCGCCTCGATGTTGATGTTGCAGAAACCGCGATTGCCATGAACCACCTTCATCGCGTGGTGGCCGGGCGGGCGGACGAGGGCAAAGGCGCGGCGAGTCTCCTTTTCCAGCACCAGCCGGGCAGCCTGGATGGCGCCCCCTGCCGAGATGCGATGGGATTCGGTGCAGATGGCGTCCACCGAGGGAAAACAGAAATGGGCCCGCATGATGTCCTGGTCGGTGGCGAACAGTGGCCGGTGCTCGCTGATGCCTTCGATATCGAACAGCCCTTCCTCGCGGAACTGGTCCTGGGTGTACAAGAGCCGCTCCTCCCGTTCAGGGTGCGTGGGGGAGATGGCCCAGTCAAAGGCGGGGAAAAAAATAACGCCAAGGGATGTGTTGGCTTTCAGCATGGGGTGACCTGTAGGGCTGAAGGTTGGAGAAAGGTGGAGTCCGCGCCGGTGTTCATAGCTGGCCGGCAAGGCGGATAGCGCTGGCGTCGCTGTCCAGCCGGGCAACGACCGCCGGCCGCACCTGGGCCACCACCCGGATATTCTTGCCGCTGGTGTAACCGCCATCGACCATGTTGAAGGAGTCGGCCTGGGTGATCTGAATATCGTCTGAGGCGATAGGCACACCCGCTTGTTCCAGATCGGTTGCCAGCAGGTTTTTGGCCTCGCCGATGGCATCCTGCAAACTGAATCCCCTCGGGATCGAGCGGAAGATGCCGAGCATCGGCACCGAGAGCTTGCCCTGGGCAGTGTTGGCGGTCAGGGCGAGATGGCTGGTGGTACGGGTCAGGGCCGCGCCAATGGCGTTGGCCACGCCGTGCAGGGGAGGAACAATCACCGTGAGGCCCAGTCGAGAGGCGAGCAGGGTCTTGAATACGGCGGCCGGTCCACCAATGACGATCAGCTTTTTCGGCGTTATTTCTCGATCCTCAAGGATTTCGTGGATGGTGTACACTGGTTTTGTATTGACCATCCGGATCAGGGTCTCGATGGTACCGGCAAGTATGTTGATCGCCGCATCCACTGCTTCCTGGGCCAATTGCTGGGGCGTTCTTTGATGGGCGGCCGCCAGGGCCGTCAAACCCTCGCGGGAAGACTGGACCTCGCCGAATGCGGCCAGGCCCAGCACGTTGAGTGCATCCATCAGACTGGGCGCGGACCCGCCGGCGGCCATGCAGGGACCGAGCCGCTGCGGTCCGGTTCTGACCTCGCCGCCCTCGACCTGAATCAATGAATCGCCGCCAATACCGATGGATTCGACACGAATGGCCCGAACCAGCGTGGGGTGGCCTTCAATGGCAATCCCTTCCCGTTCCAGGAGCGGTTCTCCAGCCGCAAAGAGGGCGATGTCCGAGGTGGTGCCGCCGATATCGAGCATTAACAGGTCTTCGTCCAACGGGCTGGTGGCAAGAATACCCATGACCGAGGCTGCCGGTCCCGAGAAAATCGACTGCACCGGAGCGTCGAGCGCCCTGGCCAGAGGCATGGTGCCGCCATCGGCCTTGAGGATATTGATCTCGGCCTGGAGATCGAACCCTTTGAGACTGGCGCTCAATGCCCCGGAAAAACCGCGAAAGGTACGCCAGACGGCGGAATTATAATAAATGGTGTGGATGCGGCGGCCGAAATTGAGCTGGCCGGAGACCAGGTGGCCGCAGGAAACGAAATCGGCCTGATCGCCCAAGGCGGCCACCATCATGTTTTCATGGGCTGGGTTGCGCGGTGAGAACTTGGAGGCCACACCAAAACATTTCACCCCCTGGGCGCGGCAAGCGGCAATGGCTTCCTCCAGATCCTGTTCATCGAGGGCCGAGGTTTCGGTGCCGAGATGATCGAGGCTGCCGTAGATGAGGTGGAAGTGGTCGCCGATGCGATAGTTTTTCGGGGCAATGCCTGGACCGCCCGACACCAGCATGCCGACCGGATCAATACGGTCAGTGACGATGGCGTTGGTGGTTAGCGTGGTGCTCAGGTTTAGGGTTCGCACCCGGACCGGATCCTGGCCGGCAAGGACTCCATGCAACACCTGGTTGATCGATTCCAGCAGATTATCGTGGTTGGTGGGAACTTTGGCCAGAGCGATCAACCGGGTTCCGTCAATCAGCACTCCGTCGGTGTGGGTACCGCCAATATCGATTCCTATGCGCATGACAACTCCTTGCCTGGATAATGGGGACAATTGCGGGGCTGTTGAGGCCTATGGTGCATAGCCAGTTGTTCAGTCAATCGCCTTGAAGCCGCAATATTGCTGTTGAAAGAGCATTTTGCCGTTTTCGAGAAAGGCGGCATAATCCCACGCGGTCGTGGTGAGCCGGTGGGAATATTCGGGCCGGAACACATAGCAGTCGACCAGAGCCTCGACACCGTTTTCATAGTGAACGGTCACCGGGCGCCGGTTATACATCGGCCCCTCGAAGCGATCAAGTCGCGACCAGCACTCTTGCGTGATCTGGTGATACACGATGCCTGGAACCAGTGCCTTTCCACAGGGAATCACACCGGGATAGTGCTCGCCTTTTACTAAAAATCGCTGGTATCCCCTTAAGGTGGCCGCGGTGAATGGCAACCGCACGCCTGCCACTTCGGCCATGATATCCTCGCACATCAGAGAGCCGTAGGTGAAAAGATCCTGGGCAAAGAATTGAGTAGGCATGGTGTGTTAATTAAGGGATGTACAAGTGATTCCGGGAGAGTTTCATTCCTCCAGTCCCCGAATGGCCTGCGTATAGGCAAATTTAGACCGCGGTTGAAAGCAGACAACATAGACATCCTTGGGTTTGCCATTGCGATCGAGAAAGGATTGGATGGTGTCGACGGCGATATCCGCAGCCTCGTCTAAGGGAAAACCGTAGGCGCCGCAACTGATTGCTGGAAAGGCGATGGACTGAATATTGTTTTTGACAGCCAGTTCCAGGCAGTTGCGGTAGCAACTAGCCAGGAGTGCCGGTTCGTTGTTGTTGCCACCTTGCCAGATTGGGCCGACGGTGTGAATAACGAATTTGGCCGGTAGATTGTAGCCCTTGGTGAGCACGGCCTGGCCGGTCTTGCAACCGCCGATTTTGCGGCACTCTTCCAGCAGCTCAGGCCCGGCTGCCCGGTGAATAGCACCGTCGACTCCACCGCCACCGAGCAGGGTTTCGTTGGCGGCATTGACGATGGCGTCGACTTTCAGGGTGGTGATATCGGTTTCAATGAGATTGATCATCGCGATCTCCTTGTCTGCTGGGGTTCAGGCAACATCAGCCGGTGAATGGCCGGCCTGGATGCGGAGGGGCCACCGTAAGAGCGGCCGCTGACTTCGGTATTGTAGCACATAGGCGTACGAGCGGTAGGCGAAAATGCAGATTCACCTCGCTTGCGTAGAAACCCTGTCGCCGAAGCGAGCGGAAAATACCAAGGAAAATGTACGCGACAATCAAATAAATGGCAACGATTTCAGGTGACTGTCAAAACATGTTGTGCTTAGAGATTTCAAACAGCAAAGAGGTCGCTTGAAATGAACGGAGAGGTCTTCAGGGCAGGTTTTTCAGTGCCTGGCGGGATTCAATGGCCTTGGCCAGAGTGTGTTCGTCGGCATATTTGATGTCCATGCCCATGGGGATGCCGCAGGCGAGACGGCTAAGCCGGATTTTTGTCTCCTTGAGGATTTCGAAGAGATAAGAGGCTGTGGCTTCACCCGGAACTGTGGAGCTGGTGGCGATCAGCACCTCGTCGACGCCGCCGGAAGCAACCCGTTGCCATAATTCACGGATTTTTAACTCGTCGGGGCCGATGCCGTCCATCGGCGCGATTACGCCGTGGAGAATGTGATAGGTGCCGCGAAAAGCCCCTGTTTTTTCGATGGCGATCTGGTCACCTGGCTCCTCGACCACGCACACCAAGCGGAGATCGCGGCTGGGATTGCCGCAGATAACGCAAGGATCGGTTTCGGAAAAAGTGAAACATTGGTGGCAGAGATGAATGGTCTCATGCAGTATCTTCAGGTCATCGGCCAGATTCCTGGCCTCAACAGCGGGCCGGCGTAGAATATAGAGGGCCAGGCGGGTGGCGGTTTTACGGCCGATGCCGGGCAGTCTGGTCAGGTCGGCTATCAACCGCTCCAGAGCTGGGGGGATAACCTGCATTTAAAAAAGCCCCGGGATCGTCAAGCCGCCGGTCAGGCCGGCCATTTCGGCTTTGCCCAGGGCCTTAGCTTTCCCCAGGCCGTCGTTGATGGCGGCAACGATAAGATCCTGGAGCATTTGCCTGTTGTCCGGCTGAATCAATGCCTGTTCGATGGCGAGATCGAGCAGTTCACCTTTGCCGTTGAGGGTGGCGGTGACCATGCCGGCTCCGGCAGAACCGGTAACCTGTTTGGCGCCTAAATCGTTTTGCACAGCGGCCAGTTTTTCCTGAAATTGCTGCGCTTGTTTCATCAATTCGTTCATGTTCATGGGGAGATGCCTCGAAAAAGGTTGGTGCACGCGATCTGCTTGCCGGACTGGTGGCGAGGAAGCATGTTATTCCTCGATCGCGGGCTGTTCTTCTTTGCCGGTCGATCCAACCGGCGTAGAGGTACTGGTGCGGTATCGCTGGCCGACACGGATTTCTCCAACCTGACCGGTGAAAACATCGAGCGCGGTCAATACCAGCGGATCGTTGGACAAGGCCCGGCGTTCCTGCAGTGGTGCCAGCCCGTTGGCCGGATCGATGGAGCAGGCCGTGGAACCCGGAACCTCAAACTGGATGCGTAGATTTTCCTGAAAAAAATCGAGCACAAACTCGGTCAGGGCATTGATGGTGTTCCGTTGTTTGAGCAGGGTACAGTCGGCGCTGTCGGTAAAATGGATAATCAGATCATCGCCTTTACGATCCACCGAGTTTGCCATCTGCAGGGCTGCCGACACCCAGGGTTGCCGCTCCCGCACATACTTGAGAAAGGCGTCCCAATTTTGCCGGATGCGTTTTTTGGTGACCTCCGGAGGGGTCGAGATGGGCGCAGGTGTCTCGGATGGCTCCGTGGCCGCTGTGGTAGGTAATGGGAGGGGAATCGATTCCCGCTGCTCAGATAATTCCGGTGCCTTCGGGTGCGGGGAGTTGGGTATTTGGACCGGCATATCCCTTGATGGCTCCACCGGCGTTAATACAGCTGTCTGTTCTGGTGAAAGTGGTAGCTTCGGTTGGCTGCTGGCAGCATCGGGTGGCGGCTCAAGCTCAATCGCCGCTAGGGCGGCGGTTGAGCGCTCCGGTTGGAGCGCAGGAACAGCAACGGCCTGCTGCCGAGGCTGGGGAGGAACGAAGTCTGCGACCGGTATGGCGTCGATGGGGGTTCCGGCCAACATGCGGTCAACGCGAGCGATCAGTTCGGAAACCGGCACCACATCGCGGAATTGGACAGCGCGGATGAAAGCCATCTCCATGGCCAGGCGCGGCTGCTGTGAAAACGAGGCCTTTTCCAGGCCATCGAGCAGCAGGTTGAACATCGCCGACAGGGTTTCCAGGGAATGGGTGCCAGCGGTTTTTATCAACAGCGCCAGCTCATCCTCGGTCACCTCGAGCAATTGACCGGGCTTTTGGCTGACCTTGCAGACCACGAGAGCGCGGAACCAGGCCAGCAGATCGTTGCTGAACCGTTTGCTGTCCGAGCCATGCAGGTACATTTCGTCGAGCAGGGTATAAACTGCCGCCAGATCACCGTTCAGCAGAGCTGTGCCTACGTTGGCGACCAACTGATGACTGACCAGCCCGAGCACCTCGATCACCTCGGAGGTGTGCACCTCCTGGCCGCAATAGGAGAAGATCTGGTCCAGGAGGCTGAGCCCGTCACGGACGCTGCCGCCGGCCTCGCGAACGATCATCTCCACGGCCTCCGGCTCCATCCGGACGCCTTCCATCTCCGCCAGCCGAGTGAAGTGATCGGCCAATTCCCGGTGTCCGAGGCGTTTGAGTTCGTAGCGCTGACAGCGGGAAAGAATGGTGACCGGCACCTTGTGCAATTCGGTGGTGGCGAACATGAAATACACATGGCTGGGCGGTTCCTCCAAAGTCTTCAACAGGGCGTTGAAGGCCTCGGTGGTGAGCATGTGCACCTCATCGATGATAATGATTTTGAAGCGCGAGCTGGTGGGCATGAAGCGAATCTTTTCCTTCAACTCACGTATTTCCTGGATCCCGCGGTTGGAGGCGCCGTCTACTTCCTGAAGATCGATGCTCGCTCCCTTGGTAATTTCCTGACAGGATCGGCAGATATTGCAGGGTTCGGCCGCCGGCCCCTTTTCGCAATTCAGGGCTTTGGCCATGATTCGGGCCAAGGTCGTTTTGCCGGTGCCGCGGACACCGCTGAAAATCAGGGCATGGGGAACGCGATTCTGGGTGAGTGCGTTCTGCAGGGTGCGGACAACCGGTTTCTGGCCGACTACCTCGGCAAAGGTCTGGGGACGGGACTTTCTGGCGAGAACAAGGTAGGACAAGACGGATACCGGAGGTCTATGATCAAGGGAATGAAAGATGCGTCGGCTATTTGAAAAACTGACGACGACTCGCTGAAAAAAGGATAGCCGGGCACCCCTGCACACATAAAGAGTGTCACGACCGCTGCTTCCTTCCGGACCTGACGGGGTTTGTGATTCTTTATTGCACAGGACCCGGCTATCACACTGATGATCATTCGGATACTCGAAAAGGGGTGCTGGCAAGGCAATGTCTGTATGGGGTGGTGCCAGCGCTCGGGAGTACAGAGGATTAACCCTTTCTTCGGTCAGCCGTATATACCCTCCTCCACGATGAGCGTCAAGAAAATTCACCGTCTTCATGGCGAAAGGCCCGTACCTCTACCTGGTTTCCCTTCAGGCCGCAGGCAATCTGTTGAATTTTTTCCACCAGATGATGCAAGAGTTCCCAACTCTTTTAGGCGGAACCTTGTGAGCTGAACATATTTCGCAGCCAGCCAGACAATATCCGCAACAATTGGCATACATGGTAGCTTTTGAGGGGTTCGATTGTCCGTGAAATGGTTGTAGGGGAATTCGTCACACTGCACGCGGGACAAGGTGCTGTCAAACATCCCTGCTGGTCGGGTTGGAAGGCAGGGCAAGGGACCCAGGCCGTGGTCTGTTGTTTTGGCCAAAGTGGAGAGAGGGGGGAAACAGACAAAAAACACCTTCCGAGCCGAAACTGGCGGGGAAGGTGGAGTGAGAGCAGGAGGCAGGGGCAAAAAAGGGTATTTACAACAGCAGATCCTTACCGAGAATGGATACCAATTCGTCGGCGGCTCTGGTCGGAGCGACCTTGCCCTCTTCGACATTTTTCTTGATGGTGGGCAGCAGTTTTTGAATCTCGGTGTGCTGATAGAACCAGCGTTCCAGACCTTCGTTGACCAAAAACCACATCCATGACATGGCTTGATCCTGACGTTTTTTATCCAGTTCACCGGTGGCGGTCATGATTTTTTTATGACTCATTATGGTATCCCATACTTCAGTGAGTCCTTTTTCCTCAAGGGCGCTGCAGGTCATGACCGGCACAGACCAATTAGGAGAGGAAGGGGTGACAAGATGCAAGGCGGTCTCGTACTGGCGTTTGGCCAGTTTTGCCCGGTTGACATTGTCCCCGTCAGCCTTGTTGACCACAATGGCGTCCGCTACTTCGAGTACGCCTTTTTTGATGCCTTGGAGTTCATCGCCAGCGCCGGAAATTTGCAGAACGAGAAAGAAATCTACCATCGAGGCAACGGTGGTTTCTGACTGGCCGACGCCCACGGTCTCAACAATAATGACATCAAATCCAGCTGCTTCGCATACCAGCATGGTCTCACGAGTTTTGCGGGCGACACCGCCTAGGCTGCCGCCTGATGGTGAAGGTCGGATAAAGGCCATGTCGTTGACCGCCAATTTTTCCATCCGGGTTTTATCACCCAGAATGGAACCACCGCTGCGGGTACTGCTCGGATCGATGGCCAAAACAGCGACGCGATGCCCCAGTTTGGTCAACATGGTGCCAAAGCTCTCAATAAAGGTGCTCTTGCCGGCGCCCGGAACGCCGGTGATGCCCAGGCGAACCGCTCTCCCCGTATGCGGGAGAAGTTCATTGATAACGTGTTTGGCAATCTCCTGATGCGTGGAAAGGATGCTTTCGACCAAGGTAATGGTGCGGGCAAGCATCAGGCGATTGTTGTCCAAGACGCCCTGGATATAATAACTGGGATCTTTATGCATATATGGCCTTTGGTTAAGGTTTCGTCCTGAGAACATGCGAACGGACGGATTTTCGCCCGTCCGTTCGCAGTTTTCCCAATATGCTGAACTAGTTATTTACAGTATTGCGCTTCCAGCATATCCATTACTTTACCGGCTGATTCGGTGATCGGGGTTCCCGGTCCGAAAATACCCTTGCAGCCAGCGTCATAGAGGAATTGATAATCGTTCGGCGGAATAACACCACCGGCAACGACCATGATCTCGCCAGCGCCCTTCTCTTTCAGTTTGCCGATCAGTTCGGGGACAAGCGTCTTGTGGCCAGCGGCCAGACTGGAAGCGCCGACGATGTGGACGTCGTTCTCGATGGCCATTTTGGCAGCCTCTTCCGGGGTCTGGAACATCGGGCTGATGTCCACGTCGAAGCCGAGATCGGCATAGGAGGACGCAACAACCTTGATGCCGCGGTCATGCCCATCCTGTCCCATCTTGGTAACGAGGATACGCGGGCGACGGCCGGTTTTGGCCAGGAAATCGCCGGTCCGCTTGCGCAGGGCTTCGATAACCTGGGCGCTGTCACTGCTGGCTTCGCTGTACTCCGAAGAGTAGGCACCGGATACACACTGGGTGGTGGCCACATAACGACCGAACACTTTCTCCATGGCGTCAGAAATTTCTCCTACGGTTGCTCGTGCCTTGGCGGCAGCAATGGCAACTTCCAGGAGGTTGCCATTGCCGGCGGCAGCTTTGGTGATGGCCTCGAGACATGCCTGACACTTGGCGTTGTCGCGGTTTTTCTTGGTCTCGTTGATGCGGGCGATTTGCTCAAGACGGACGGAATCAGGTACTTCGAGGATATCGAAGTCCATTTTCTCGTCTTTGAGCCGATATTTGTTGACGCCGACGATGACGTCCTTGCCCTGATCGATGCGGGCCTGACGACGGGCGGCAGACTCTTCGATGCGCATCTTCGGCATGCCGGACTCGATGGCCTTGGCCATGCCGCCGATCTCTTCAATCTCGTCGATGATCTTCTGCGCTTCGTCAACGATTTGGCTGGTCAGCCACTCAACATAGTAAGAGCCGCCCAAGGGGTCGGCGACCTTGCAGACCTGGGACTCTTCCTGGATGATGATCTGGGTGTTGCGGGCGATACGGGCGGACAGTTCGGTGGGCAGACACACGGCCTCATCGAAAGAGTTGGTGTGCAGACTCTGGGTGCCGCCGAGGACCGCGGACATGGCCTCGAGGGTGGTGCGGATGACGTTGTTGTACGGATCCTGCTCGGTTAAGGACCAACCGGAAGTCTGACAATGGGTCCGCAGCATCGAGGATTTGGGATTTTTCGGGTTGAACTGCTGCATCAACCGGTGCCACAGAAAACGAGCGGCACGCAGCATGGCGATTTCCATGAAGAAATTCATGCCAACGCCGAAGAAGAAAGACAGCCGCGGCGCAAAGGTGTCAATATCCATGCCCGAGCGGATGGCAGCGCGCACATACTCCACGCCGTCGGCCAGGGTAAAAGCGCACTGGAGGACGGAATCGGCACCTGCTTCCATGATGTGGTAGCCGCTGATGCTGATCGTGTTGTATTTAGGCATATTTTTTGAAGAATAGGCCATAATGTCGGACACGATCCGCATGGAAGGCTCCGGCGGATAGATGTAGGTGTTCCGGGTCAGGTACTCTTTGAGGATGTCGTTCTGGATGGTGCCTTCCAACTGCTCCTGCTTGACGCCCTGCTCTTCGGCGGTGGCGATCCACATGGCCAGAATCGGGATAACCGCGCCGTTCATGGTCATGGATACGGACATTTTGTCCAGCGGGATGCCGTCAAAGAGGATTTTCATGTCCTCGATGGAGTCAATGGCAACACCGGCTTTACCGATATCACCGGCAACACGTGGGTTGTCGGAGTCGTATCCGCGATGGGTGGAAAGGCTGAAGGCAACCGACAAGCCCTTCTGTCCGGCGGCCAGATTCTTACGGTAGAATTCATTGGATGCCTTGGCGGTGGAGAAGCCGGCATACTGACGAATGGTCCAGGGGCGGCCGGCATACATGGTGGCCATCGGTCCACGGGTGTACGGCGCCATACCGGGGAAGCTGCCGACAGTGGGCAGGTCCTTGATGTCGTCTTCGCAATACAGCGGTTTAACAACGATACCTTCAGGGGATTTCCAATTCAGACTGTCCGGGGTTTTGCCCTTCATCTGCTTGGAAGCCATTTCAAACCATTGCTCATAACCAGTTGCCATGTCAATTGCTCCTTGTTGTTATCTTTGGGGATTATTCCCAAGTGAAAATTTAAGAAACTGATCTTGCCGCACACAACTCACAAGAGAGTTGTATGCGGCTAAAACCAGAATGGTGCAACCTTTCAGGCATTCGTTGCCGCGAAAACCTGAAGGGGTCTATTTTTTTCAACCACGTTGAGAGATTTCAACCAAGATTCCGCCTGTCGCTTTGGGGTGGAGGAAGGCGATCTTGCATCCACCGGCGCCGATCCTGGGAGTCTTGTCAATCAGGGCTACCCCTTTTGCCTGCAACTCGGCCAAAGCCTCTTCAATATTTTCCACCTGGAAAGCAACATGCTGGAAACCACCCTTGCCACCATTTTTCTCGATAAATTTGGCGATTGGGCCATCGGGGGAGGTCGAGATCAACAGTTCCACTTCGCTCTCGCCGACCGGATAAAAAGCGGTGGTGACCTTCTGCTCCTCGACGGTCTCGGAGCCGTGCAGTTTGAGGCCCATGACATCTGTCCAGAATTTGCTTCCTTCCTCAAGGCTGTTGACTGCGATGCCAAGATGGTCGATTTTGAGAATTTTCATACTGTCAGCTCCTTTTTTGTGAAATGTTTTTGGTGGATTTTAATTGTGAGAGGTACAGGATTATGTTGAGTGAAGATACCGTACATGCCGGGGCGTACTCAACCGTAAATGTGCCAGTCGGTTCCGAACCAACAGACAGTCGTTTATTATTCATCGTAAATTTTCAATAAAACAGGCCTTTTTTTACTTTTGATGATGCTGCATGTAAAAAGAATTTTTTTGGAAAAAAGGTTGTGTTCCTCTGGGCAAAGAAAGAATTGGAGAAAGAAGGCAGTGCCGCCGGATGAACGGCACTGCCCGGTGTTGCTCTTTATTTTGCTGCGCGTTTGACAAAAACTCCACCCGGATCGACTGCTTCACGGATCAGGCGAACTTCTTCGACCGTCGGTGCAGCGAATTGGGTGACATCAGGGGCGACCAGCAGTTCAAAGCCGGTTGCAGCCTGGATGCTCTCAATGGTTTCACCGGGGAAGGTGTGGAGAATGCGCATTCTCTTGGTCTTCTCCTCAAAATCGAAGATACCCTTGGTGGTGATCAAGCGATACGGTCCCTTGCCCTGCATACCTGCTTTCTGGCGGGCGCCAGGGGTGCCGTCGAGGTGACCGGGGCTGGTGATATAGGACAGCTTCTCGTTGAATTTCTTCTTGTCGTGGGGGACGATAAGAATGGTTCTCTCGCAGGAGGCGGCCATGTCGCTGGCGCCGCCGCTGCCGGGAAGCCGGACTTTCGGTTTGCCGTACCCTTCAGGGAATTCACCCATCATGGTGGAGTTGAGGTTGCCATACATATCCACTTCGGCGCCGCCGATGAATCCGAAGTCGGCGAAACCGCGCTGGGTCAACTCAAAGGCACCGTTCAGGCCTTTGACATAGGAAGCGCCGGTGAAGGTCTTCGAATCACCGACCGAAATGGGCAGACCGTGCTTGAGGGGCGGACCAACAGCACCAGCCTCGAAAACCGGAATCAGTCCCGGGGCGTGGGTAAGGATAGCCAGGAGCGAGGCGACCATGGGGAGGCCTGTCCCGACAAAGACGATTTTATTGTCTTCGAGAACTTTTGCGCCCGCCACAACAATGATCTCTTGGGCGGTATAATCTGTTGAAACTGTCATGATGACTCCTTATCTATGGGATTCCGATGCAATAGTGATGAAGTATTTGAGAATCAGGCTAAACGTTCGCAGTTGTAGCTTTCTGCGTCCTGATCTTCGATCAGCTTCTTGGTCGGGAACATCTCAATATAATCCTCGAAGTGCTCGACACCGAAGATGTGCTTATCATACCAGGCCTTCAATGCATCGGGTGATCCACCCTTGACCATGGGAGC
>Ga0209016_1000158_pt1 | contig 94986 bp, 67 predicted proteins | sample EPASupsiteSAE305_FD_187265 | JGI IMG/M metagenome (GOLD analysis project Ga0209016, IMG submission 187265) | Bioremediated contaminated groundwater microbial communities from EPA Superfund site, New Mexico - SAE3-05 (SPAdes) (version 2) | ecosystem: Environmental > Aquatic > Deep subsurface >... | reverse complement strand
ATAATCTGCAAAATCCACGATTTCCCCTTTTTTTATATTTTGACCCAAAATTGTTGTAATAGAGATTAAAATAATTACCATAAAATTTTTCATAATTTTCATTCTGCAAACCATTTTAGCATTTGTTCTTCTTTTGGAATAATTCCAATAGATTTTATAACTCCATTAACTGATAAACCTGGAGTCATCATAATTCCAGCTTCAATCATTTCGTTTATATCTGTAACATAAAGTACTTCGGCATTAATGTTGTGTTTTTCAACTAATTCCCTAACTTTTCTGTCAAGATTTTTGCATTTTGCACAACCTGTGCCAAGTACTTTTATTATTTTCATCTTACAACTCCATTTTAAACTATTTATTTCTTTGCTTGAACTGTTATGCTAAAAACTCCTATTTCATTTTCTCTGAAAGCTTTAATTTCTGCTTCATTCAAATATTCAGATAATAAACTATCGGGTAGTTCAATCACTTTCGATTTTTTTATTTCAACATTTTTAAATCCAGTTTGATGAATTATCTGTAAATAGTCGCTTTGCTGAATTGCTCCAGAAACACAACCCGCATACATTTCAGCCGATTTTTTCAACTTTTCTGGCAAATTTCCTTTTGTAACAATATCAGAAATGCAAAAATGTCCATTAGTTTTTAACGTTCTATATATTTCGGAAAACGCTTTATTTTTATCTGGCACTAAATTAAGTACGCAATTGCTTAGCACAACATCTATTGAGTTATCTTCAATTGGTAAATATTCTATTTCGCCTAAACGAAATTCAACATTAGAAAAGCTTAATTTAGCTTTATTATAGTTAGCTTTTTCAATCATTTCATCGGTCATATCAACACCAATTACTTTGCCTAAAAAACCAACTAATTTACTTGCAATAAAAACATCGTTACCAGCACCACTTCCAAGATCGAGTACGGTATCATTCAATTTAATATCTGCAAATGCCGTGGGAATTCCGCACCCCAATCCCAAATCTGCTTCTTCAATATGTCCATCAATATTTTTATATTCATCGCCAATCATATTTACTTCCACTTGCTGCGAACCACATCCGCAACTACATCCGCAACCACTTTCTTTTACTGCAATTGACGCATATTTTTCTTTTACTACGTTTTTTACTTCTTGATTTATGTCCATTTTTTTCCTTTTTAACTAATAATTTGTGATTTATTATTCACTTCTTCGTTTTTGAAATATTTTTTCTTGAGCCATAACGCAACATTAACCAACGCAATTAAGACTGGAACTTCTACTAAAGGACCAATAACTGCGGCAAATGCTTCTCCACTATTTATTCCAAAGACTGCAATTGCAACTGCTATTGCAAGTTCAAAATTGTTGCTTGCAGCCGTAAAACTTAACGTTACAGTTTTGGGATAATTTGCTCCCATTTTTTTGCCCATAAAAAACGACACAAAAAACATAATTACGAAATAAAGCACGAGTGGAATGGCAATTTTTACAACATCTAGTGGAATTTTTACAATATATTCACCTTTAAGCGAAAACATTACAAATATTGTAAACAGCAAAGCATATAATGTTAATGGACTTAATTTTGGAATAAATTTTCGATTATACCAATCTTTCCCTTTTGCTTTAATTAGAAAATAACGAGTAAACATTCCACCAAAGAAAGGAATTCCCAAATAAATTAACACACTTTCGGCAATTTGTGCTATTGTAACATCAACTTGAAAAGAAGCAATTCCTAACCATTCTGGAAGCAATGTTAAAAACAAATAAGCGTAAAGCGAAAAGAAAAGTACTTGGAAAATTGAGTTAAAAGCGACTAATCCAGCTGCATATTCACGATCGCCATTAGCCAAATCGTTCCAAACTATAACCATTGCAATGCAACGAGCAAGTCCAATTAAGATTAATCCCGCCATGTAATTTGGATAATCTTGTAAAAATAATATTGCTAATCCAAACATTAAAACTGGACCAATAATCCAATTTTGGACAAGTGAAAGAATTAAAATTTTGGTGTCTTTGAATACATCGCCAAGTTCTTCATATTTAACCTTTGCAAGCGGAGGATACATCATTAAAATTAGTCCAATTGCAATAGGAATATTTGTTGTTCCGCTATTAAACGAATTCCAAAATGGGGCAACTTCTGGAAATAAATATCCAGAAAACACACCCAAAAACATTGCGAGAAAAATCCACAATGTTAAATATCTATCTAAAAAGTTCAAACGTTTTGTAAGATTTGCCATAATCGACTTTCATTAGTTGAAAAATATCTTTTAGCTTAATTTGAATTAATAATCCAATGTTCAAGAGTTGATTTTGTTGGAATTTTACCTTGGCTTAATATTTTTCCATTTACAATTAAACCTGGTGTCATCATAATTCCCAATTCGCCAAATTGGTTAAAATCAGTTACTTTTTCAATTTTTGCTTTCAAATTGTTTTCATCAACAACTTCGTGGCAAAGTGCTTCTAATTTTTTGCAATTTGGGCAACCGCTTCCTATAACTTTAATTTCTAACATTTTGTTTTTCCTTAATTATATGTGATTTTTACTTAATTTTAATACATTGAGCCGAAAATAATTCCGCTAATTGTAGCCATTATTATTACCAATGAAACATAAACGACTGTTTTTTCGGTTCCGATTACTTTTCTTATTACAAGCATATTTGGCAATGACAACGCTGGACCAGCTAATAAAAGGGCAAGTGCGGGTCCGTTTCCCATTCCATTATTCATTAATCCTTGCAAAATTGGAACTTCTGTAAGAGTTGCGAAATACATAAAAGCTGCCATAAATGATGCAAAAAAATTGGCTGAAACTGAATTTCCACCAACGAGATTGCTAATCCACTCGGCTGGAATTATTCCCGTTCCACCACCTGGGCGACCGAGTAAAAATCCCGCGACCAAGACTCCACCAATAAGCAACGGCAAAATTTGCTTTGCTAAAGTCCAACTTTCACCAAGCCAATCGTTTGCTTCGTCTTTGGAAAAAGTTAATATAGCAGAAAGAGCAATAATTGCGGCTACAAAAGCAATTAATGGCTCATTTGGAAAGGAAAATCCTAAAACTGCAACAAACACTGTTGCAAGCAAAACCCATGTTTTATTAATTTTTAGGATAAAGATTAATGAAGCAGAAAGTAAAATTCCAAAAACACCAGTAATTAGCCATTTGTATTGAGCCACGAATGCAAAAAATCCACTATTTTGTTCAGGATTTCCCCAAGTTGCAAATATTAAAATTCCAACCAAAACAAAAAAATGTGATGTTGTTTGCCACATTGGTCGTTCTTCTGGAATTTCGGGCATAGCTAATTGAGTTTTTGCTTTTTCTGCCTCCTCTTTTCTGTATAAAAACGCCATTATTAAACCAATTACAACACTAAATAATATTGCTCCAATTACGCGAGCAATTCCAAGCTCAAAACCGAGAATTCGAGCGGTTAAAATTATTGCCAAAATATTTATTGCTGGTCCAGAATAAAGAAATGCTATTGCTGGTCCCAAACCCGCACCGCGTTTGTGAATGCTTGAAAACAGCGGAAGAACTGTGCATGAACAAACGGCAAGAATTGAACCCGAAACCGAAGCAACTAAATAAGCAACCCACAATTTAGCTTTTGCTCCAAAATATTTAATAACTGATGCACTACTAACAAATACTGAAATGGTGCCTGCAATAAAAAATGCTGGAATTAAGCACAAAAGCACATGCTCGCGAGCGTACCATTTTGCTAATTCTAAAGCATCATAAATTGCTGAATCAAAGTTTGTATTGCCCAAAGGCATAAAGTAGATAAATAGAAAAACTCCTGTTATCCACAAAAAATTTTTGTACTGTTCCTTCCAATTCATTTTTAATCTCTTATCATTTTTACATTTCGCCAAATAACGATATATGTTAGCAAAAAATTTTTAGTTACTACAAATAGTAAATCGGCTAATCGATTTCATTTTGTCTTTATCTGCAATAATTGACTTTTCATCTGCAATCCAAAAATCGAGTGATGACAAAACAGAAGAAATTCTTAAATCTTTCGGATGTGTATTAATCATATAATTTACCCATTTCCCTTCTTTTTCCTCTGTAATAAAACCAGCATCGCGCAAAATGCTCAAATGTTTTGAAACAGTTGAAGCAGCCAAACCAAGAATATCTTGAATTTCACATACGCAAAGCGATTTAATTTGAAGCATTTTCAGGATACGCAACCGACTATTATCCGAAAGCGCTTTGAATATTTTTGTGTTTTCTACAAGCATTGCAAATTCCATTTCGTTAATTAGCGAAATGTAAATTAAAGAATGGTGATTGTCAAGTTGTAATTATTCACTGATATTTTAAAAAACCATTAATTATTTATTACTATCTTAATTCTCATTAATTATACTTTTATAACAATTATGGACTGAAATGACTGAAGTAGTAGAAAAAGAGAGTTGGAAATTTCCAAAAGATTTTTGGCTTGCAAATTTTATGGAATTATGCGAGCGAGCTGCTTATTATGGCTTTTTTATAGTTTTAACTTTGTACATGACGGATATTGTTGGCTTTACTGATATTGAAACTGGAATTATTGTCGGACTTTTTTACGGTTTGCTTTATCTTTTTCCAACTTTTGTTGGCGCTTATGTTGATAAAATTGGCTTTAGAAAGGGATTGTTAATTGCTTTTACCCTTTTAACAATTGGATATTTTTTCTTGGGTGTTTTCCTTACCAAACTTCCAGTAGTGTTTTTCCTTTTTGTATTGCTTGTGGGAGCTTCATTTATTAAGCCCTTAATTACTGGAACTGTTGCAAAAACCACAACTGAAAAAAATCGCGCCCGTGGTTATTCCCTTTTTTATTGGATCGTAAATATTGGGGCTTTTAGCGGAAAAACTTTCGTCCCTTTTATTCGTCAAGGTTTAGGTCTTGAATATGTAAATTTTTTCTCGGCTGGAATGGCGTTTGTGGCACTGCTTTTTGCTTATTTCTTTTTTGAGGAACCAGATAAAACTTCTGGCAGCAAATCATTTAAAGACACAATACGTGCTTTAAAAGGTATTTTAGAAAAACCTCGTTTGTGGGTGCTTACTTTAATTATAACTGGTTTTTGGTTAATTCAAGGACAACTATACGCAACAATGCCAAAATATGTTATCCGACTTTTAGACGAAACCGCAAAACCCGAATGGCTTGCAAATGTTAATCCCGCAGTTGTTGTTATTTTTGTTGTAATTGTTACTCAATTAATGAAAAAGCAAAAAGCTGTTACTTCTATGTTGGTTGGAATGTTGTTAATGCCGCTATCAGCACTTGCAATGGCAATGAGTCAAGAATTAGAGGCAATTACTGGTACTTCAATTTCTTTTTTTGGAATGTTTGACCTTCATCCATTAACTGTAATGATGATTGTTGGAATTGCAATTCAAGGACTTGCAGAATGTTTCATTTCTCCAAGATTTTTGGAATATTTTTCATTTCAAGCACCCAAAGGCGAAGAAGGCTTGTATCTTGGATTTAGTCATTTACATTCTTTTCTTTCAGCAATTATTGGTTTTGGACTTTCGGGATTTCTACTTACAAAATACTGTCCAGATCCCAAAACATTGCCAGCAGGTTTAACCGAAATTCAAAGAGCTGCTTATTACGCTGACGCACATTATATTTGGTACTATTTTGTTGCTATTGGAATTGTTTCAGCCGTTTCGCTTCTAACTTTTAAAATTGTTACCGAAAGAATTGATAAAAAAGCTGAATTGAATACTTGATAAAGGTTTGTAGCACAGATTAGTAATCTGTGCTACAAATTAAATGTTTTTTTTAATCTTCTTTTTTAGCTCGTAACGAATCCCAAATCATATAAATGATAATTCCAGTAAACATTACTAAAGCAACAATTTCGGCTGAGTGAGACTCAAACCATTCAGAATTAACCCAATTGAACCCTAAATATCTAAGTATTGCGCTTATCACTCCCATCAAAGCACCACCAGCAATAAATCCAGATGCAATAAGAGTTCCGCGTTCTTTACGGGCTTTATTTAACGAATCGTCTTTACTTCTTGTAGAAACAAACCAAGCAACAATTCCACCTACAAGAATTGGAGTATTTAATTCAAGTGGAATGTACATTCCAAGTGCGAATGCTAATGCAGAAACTCCAATCATATTAAGAATTAAAGCCATAAACATACCTGCTACATACATCATCCAAGGAGCTGGTTGATTTGACATAAGTGGTTTAATAACCGCCGCCATTGCGTTAGCTTGTGGAGCAACAAGTGCGCCATCGCCAGTAAAACCATAGGTTTCGTTTAGTATTAATATAACCCAAGCAACTGTAGCAGCTGAAACAGCCGTTCCAACAAATTTCCATTTTTCTTGTTTGTAAGGTGAAGAGCCAAGCCAGTAGCCGATTTTCAAATCGGTAATAAAAGCACCAGCAACTGAAAGAGCTGTACAGACAACTCCACCAATAATAAGTGCAGAAACCATTCCAGCTTCGCCAGTTAATCCAACAGAAACTAAAACAATGGATGAAAGAATTAATGTCATTAAAGTCATTCCAGAAACTGGGTTTGTTCCAACAATAGCAATAGCATTAGCAGCAACTGTTGTAAAAAGGAATGATATTATAAGTACAATTAACAATCCCACAAGAGCATAAAGGAAGTTGTGAACAACTCCGAACATGAAGAAAACAAATATTACAACAGCAACTAAGAAAATTCCACCAGCAATAATTCCCATTGGAATATCTCGCTGAGTTCTAAGTGTTGCACCATTGCTTCCTTTCTTTTGGAAAATTTCTTTTGCTCCAAGAACAAATGCTGATTTAATAATTCCAGATGACTTAATAATTCCAATCAAGCCAGCCATTGCAATTCCGCCAATGCCAATATGACGAACGTAATTGCTAAATATTTGCTCGGCTGACATATCTTTTATTAACAAAGTTACATTTGCACCAATTGGCTGAGTAATTACATCACCCAAATAAGCAAAAATAGGAATAACTACATACCACGAGACAAACGAACCAGCGGCTATTATTGATGCAAATTTAATTCCAACAATATAACCCAAGCCCATTACTGCAGCACCAACATTTATTTTGAAAACAAGTTTAAATTTATCCGCCAACATTTCGCCAACCGGCATAACACGAGTTGAAAATGTTTCGCTCCACCAACCAAAAGTTGCAATTAGAAAATCGTAAATACCGCCAACAAGTCCACTCATAATAAGTACTTTTGCCTGTCCGCCACCTTTTTCGCCAGCTACAAGCACTTCGGTAGTTGCTGTTGCTTCTGGAAAAGGAAATTTTCCGTGCATTTCGGCAACAAAATATTTTCTAAAAGGAATTAGGAATAATATTCCCAAAACTCCACCAAGTAAAGAAGCCATAAATACTTGAAAAAATTGCACTTCCAATTCCAAAATATAAAGAGCTGGAATTGTAAAAATTGCACCGGCAACAACAGCACCAGAAGTAGAGCCTATTGATTGAATAATTACATTTTCACCAAGAGCATTTTTTCGTTTTGCGGCAGTTGAAAGTCCTACAGCAATAATTGCAATTGGAATTGCAGCTTCAAAAACTTGTCCAATTTTTAATCCAAGATAAGCTGCTGCACCAGAAAACAAAACAGCCATTAACAAACCCCACAAGACAGAGCGGAAATTTATTTCTGGAACCTCTTTATCTTGAGGCATTATTGGAACATATTTTTCGCCAGGTTTTAGTTCACTGTAAGCGTTATCTGGCAAGCCAACAACTTTAGTTATTTCATGTTTGCTCATAAAACTCCTTATTGTTTAATTAATATTGGTAATTTAGCAATTTCTTTTTCATCATCAAGTGAATTAAAGTATAATTTGCCGTAATAATTTGCGTCTGCAGGAATTTTGAATTCCGGCAATTTATATTTTAGATTAAGAGTTTTTTTCAATGAAGGATATAAAGTTACTCTTTTTGAACCACCATCAGTTAAAGATATTTCCTTTTTTTCATCCAAAAGAGTTGTTTCTAAAATATTAACTTTCATTTTACCAGCTCCACACGCGTATGCAGGCACAAGTCTAAAAGTTAAATCCAATTCATCTTCAGTAAATGTATTATAAATAGAAATTGCTCCGGTGTTGTATGAAAGTCCGTCAGAACTTAATATTTCACCTTTTTTATCCAAAATAAGAAGTGCAAAATCGGTTATCTTGTTAAAATCTGTTTTAGAAATTTCAACTTCAAAATATTTTGCTTTTTCGCCTTTCTTTAATTTAAACTCATAATCATAAGTCTTTACGCTATCAAGTGAAAGAGAATATTTCTTTTGGAATCCTAGAATATCACCACTCATTTTGTATGTTTCAACTTTATTCAAGTAATTTACTACTTCAATTGAGTTTTCTTTCTGACAAATTGGACTTTCGTTAACACGCGTAATACCTTTGAATTCAACAGTTAAATCATAAATAGATTTACTTTTAGCGGTAAACTGGCCTAATATTACAAGTTCATAAACACCTGGTTCAAGATTATAGTAAAACTTTTCGCTAACATCGTCTTTTAATCCTGGTGAAAGATAATTAGACATTACTTCTTCACCTTCTGGATTATGCAGATACATTCTTAAATTTGTGTACATATTATTTTCAGAATTTACCTTTATTCGCAAGGAATTTGCACCAGCAGGAACTTCAAAATAATATCTTTTGTGCATACCTTGTTCAACTGTTTCGCCTTTCCAAGTTTTTGAGTATCTGTTTGCGGCATTAAATTCGTTTGGAATAATAACAGTAGCCATCATTTCAAATTCTTCAATATTAGTTTTATCGCGGAAAGCCTTAATAACTCCATTATAAATACCTGGTTCTGTCATTTTTGACTTATCAAGTCCAAAAGAAACTGTTGTAGAATTACTATTTCTTATTGCAGCTTGTTTTGAAACTGGAATTAACCAATCGCTATCACTTTTTATATTATAAATACGATAGAATTTTTTGCTATCTATAAGGTTATCTCTATCAACTGTGAACGAGAAATTTTCATCACCATTTAAGTATGCACCATTTCTAATGTACAAATTAGGTGCCGTTTCGTTTGGCATATTTGGGGCAAATGATTTGATAGTATATGTTTCAAAATTTTTAAGTTCGCCATTTTGGATATATTTTTTCAATAATTCATATGCTTTAAGAGCATTTATCATTCCACTACCTTGGTCAATTTTTGAATAATTTTCCATTGGAATTGCACTTTCGCGTAGAACTTTATATAAAAATCTTGATGGAACTTTTACATCTGGAAATTCTTCTTTTGCAGCGCTAAGAACTAAAGCCATAACTCCAGCAGAATAAGGTGATGCCATACTTGTTCCCCAAAATCTATCTGATTTTGAAAAATTTGGAACTGTAGAAGTTGCTGCTCCTGGAGAAACAACATCTGGTTTTGCAACTTCGCCACCACGTGAAGAAAAATGCAAAATTATGTCTTTATCCAAAACTGTTCCATATAAATCATTTCCAACATCTTGCGAAAGCACAGCACCGCTCGAAAATATTGCATTTGATGCAGCTGGAAGTCCTGCAGTAGAAATTCCCGGACCATTATTACCGTTTGAAGTAGCTATATATAAATAAGGATTTTCTTTAACCAATTTTTCTAAAAACTTTTCCATATCACCTTGCCCTTCTATTTCTGAACCAACACCAAAGCTCATATTAATAACGCAAGGTTCTTTTCTTTCTTTTGATATTTTATCAGCATATAGGTATGCGTTTTTCATACTTTCAGTAACTGTTGCACCACCAGAAAAATTGTTATTTCCAAGTTTGAAGCCCATTAAATTAGCACCTGGAGCAACGCCATTTAAGGTTGTTTCACCAATGCTATTTCCACATGCTATTCCTGCACAATGGGTTCCGTGACTTCCATCATCAAAAAAGAAGTTAACTCTGTTTTCGGCAAGAAAAATATTAAGCGCAATAGTAAAATAAGGCAGCTCTTTTTTGCCTTCCAAATTTACTGTTTGATGTTTTTCTTTATAATTTCGAATTGGTTTTTCGTCTGATAAATCTCCGTCAGCATTTGTGTCAATAAAAACAACATCAAATTTTTCATCAGCTTCAGTTGTATTAAAAACCACGAAATAGAATTTATCATTCTTTTTTCCATTGTTGTTAATATCTTTAACACCAGAACCAGAATTTACCCACATTTTTTCATCCAATAACCCAATAAAGTATTTGTCATTATTAGCTTTTAAAGATAATTTTCCAGCACCGGCAACTTTGTAATTCATTTTTTCGTTAACGAAATAAAGAGTATCATTGTCTTCTTCGGTATCAGCTTGGCAAATTTTAACATCGCCTTGCCCTGTAAAGTCTTGCACATCAAGAACTTTATCTTCACCTGTTGATGTTTTTGTTAAGCCATCAACTCCAATATCAATTCCGGTATCAAGTACCATTATGATTGTTCCTCGTCCATCAAATTTTGGATATTTCTTTAAGAAATCCTGAACTCCAGTATTCTTAATCGAAATAAATGATTGAACGGCATCTTGCGCTATTATTGAAGAAAATAATAACACTGTAATTAGAATAATTTTTTTCATCTTCCTACCTATTTATTTTAATTTATCTGTTGGTTCGTTTTTAATATTTTCAATTTTCTCTTGTTTCGCTTTTTCTTTATCCAATTTGTTATAATCAATTTCGGAACCGAGAGTGCTGTGTGGAATTAAGTAAATTGCAAGCATCAGTATTGAAGCACCTATTGCCCAACGATTTGGGTGAGCTGATTTTTTGTACATAAATAAAGCAACAACCCACCCAACAAAAATGATTAGAGTTTTATTATCGGTTAAATCGTGCCCAAACGGAATTCCAGTCCACAATGCACCAAATGCATATTGTTGAACAATTGGTCCCAAGATCAAACCTCCAATAAAAAGTGTAACTATTGTTGAATAAGTAAGTTTATATAGTTTTGGTTCTTTTCTGAAAGCCTCAATTCCAGTTCTAACTGAAAGTAACATTGCTGCAAACATAAATATTATATGAACAATTAAAACCTCATCTGGCACTGCGCCTTTATATCTAATTACTACAGAATTATCTTTGGGGAGATTTATTTCATCTATACCATTTGAAATTTTAACGTAGTATTCCAACTTTCCCGCTGGTGGTTGATTTGGAAGATAAGCAATTAAACTATCGTTTCTGCTTATCATTTTCACTTTTGTCCATTCATCATTTGTTTTATATCTTTTCCAAAAAAGCGTTGCTGTAATTGTTGTATCTTTATCTTGAATACTTACAAGGTGGTCAACGGTTCCGCCTTGAGTTCTGTGAAAGTAGTAATCTACTTTGCTGTTGTTAAATTCAACACTACCAAATGTTGGATGCGTTGGACCTGTTAATCGTTGATATATTGCGGATGAAAGCGTTATTACTAATGCTAAAATCCAAAAAAGAAATGAATTCATTGAAGTTCCTAAATTAGAAAGTAAAATAATTTTAGATTGCAAGTTACTATTTGAGACCTCAAAATTGCAAGATTATTAATCATTAACTGTAACAAAGATTTGTTTTCATTTTGGTTAATTACAATCTCAAAAAATACATCTAAACAACTCAAATTTATACATTTTTATAAACTTTTTTACTAAACAAAACAATTTTTATTTAGTATTTGAAAATTAAATTTCAAATACTCCAGCAATTTTTGAATTACACCTATAACATTTGCCATCTATAATTTTGTTGGAATTAACATTGTGCCAGTTTCTTTCAATTAGAGCCGTTTTGCAGTTTGGACAATATGTAATTTCAGCTTCTGGATTATTCAAATTTCCAGTATAAACGTATTTTATTCCAGCATTTAGTGCAATTTTTCGAGCATTATTTAATGTGTCTAAAGGTGTTTTCTGGTGTTTTTGCATTTTAAATGTTGGATGGAAAGCAGTGAAATGATGTGGAACTTCGTCACCTATGTTTTCTAAAATCCAATTGGACATTCGCATAATTTCGTCATCCGAATCATTTTCATTTGGAATTAAAAGTGTAGTTAGTTCAATCCAAACGTTGGTTTCATTTTTCAAATACTTTATTGTATCTAAAACGGGAGCGAGATGTGAAGCTGTTAAATTTTTATAAAAACTCTCCGAAAAAGCTTTTAAATCGATATTTGCAGCATCAATGTATTTGTAAATATCTTTGCGAGCATCTTTATCAATATAACCCGAAGTAACCATAACTGATTTTATTCCCAAATTACGAGCCAACTTTGAAATATCAATTACATATTCGCCAATTATTGTCGGGTCGTTATAAGTAAATGCAATTGATTTAAGATTATGCTTGTTTGCTAAAAATATTACATCTTCTGGAGAAGCCCAAACTGAGCTAACTTCATCCAATTTTGATTTACTCATAGTCCAGTTTTGGCAAAATTTACAACCAAGATTGCATCCAGCAGTTCCAAAACTTAAAATATTTGTACCAGGCAAAAAATGATTTAGCGGTTTTTTCTCAATTGGGTCAATTGCAAATCCAGTTGGTCTTCCATAAGCTGTTGAATAAAGAGTTCCATCAATATTTTCGCGAATAAAACAAAAGCCTTTCTGTCCGTTGGCTAAAATGCAATAACGTGGACAGAGAGTGCATTTAATCTTTCCGCTTTCTTCTTTAATCCACCATTTGGCTTTATGTAGCATAACGCAACGCTATAATATTAATAAAATAAATCTATTGTTTCATTGCTCAATTGCTATCAAATAGGTTTTCAACAATGAAACAATTCAACAATTATTTTTAAATAACCTTAAACCTTACCCAACTTTTTCTTTCAACTTCTTCTAAAGGTGCACCAGCAGCAAAGAGAATTAAATCACCACTTTCGATAAACTTGTTTTCTAACAATATTTCAACGGATTTGCTCATATAATAATTTTCATCATTAATATCTTTTAAGTAAAGCGGAGTAATTGATTTATGAAGATTGAGAGCATTTAGTACATCAAAACTATCCGAAAAAGCATAAATATCTGCTTTGGGATTGTATTTTGACATTCGCATTGGCTGTCTGCCTTGGTGAGTAAATACAATCATTGCATCAGCTTTTATTTGATTAGAAATTTGCACAAATGCTTTTGCTGTAGCATCAAAAATATTTTCGGTTTCGTCCGAAGGCACTTCCCAGTTAATTATTGGTAAAAATTGGTTTTGCGATTGACTTGAAATAATAATTTCACGCATCATTTTTACACTTTTAATTGGATATTGACCAGCGGCTGTTTCACCACTTAACATTACTACGTCTGTTCCATCCAATACTGCATTTGCAACATCGGATGCTTCAGCTCTTGTAGGAACTGGGTTTGAAATCATTGATTCGAGCATTTGTGTAGCAGTAATTACTAATTTGCCAACTTCGTTACAACGTCGTATAATCAATTTTTGAATTGTTGGAACTATCTGAGCTTCCATTTCAACACCCAAATCGCCACGAGCTACCATAATAACATCAGCAACTGAAAGAATTTCTTCAAAATTTTTAACTGCTTCTGGCTTTTCAATTTTTGCAATTATCGGTTTATCAAATCCCTTTTCTTTTAGCCAACTTTTAAGTTCTAATATATCATTAGCCGAGCGAACAAACGACAAGGCAATAAAATCAACCCTAAATTGTAAAGCAAATTCTAAATTTTCTTTATCTTGGTCAGTAAGTGCAGGTGTGCTAAGTTTCATTCCAGGCAAATTCATCCCCTTTTTTGGTTTAAGAATTCCACCATCAATAATGTTACAAATTAAAGATCTCTCTTTTTTTTCGGCTATTTCTAATTTTATTAAACCATCATCAATTAGTATTGTCTCGCCAATTTGGGCATCTTTAATCAATGACTGATATGAAGAAGAAATAATATTTTCATCGCCGTCTATTTTATCAATTGTAATTTCAATCTTATTTCCTGAAAATATTTCAACTTTGTCAGTTTTCAAACTTCCAATTCTTATTTTCGGTCCTTGTAAATCTTGGACTATTGGAATTGGCAATTTTTTTGTTTCACAAACGTGATTAATTCTTTCAAAAAGATTTTTATAATACTCTTTATCACCGTGCGAAAAATTAAGTCTAAATCCATTTGCTCCAGCGTCGATAAGTTTTAGCATCATTTCTTCGGTATCAGTAGCAGGACCAATAGTTGCTAATATTTTTGTTTTGGTTCTAATAATTGCCATTTTTCCTCAAATTATTTTTTTCTAATTGTCTTTTTAGTTGAATTTGTTGTTTGGGATTGCTGTTTTAAAGGAGCAGATTTTTGTCGCATATCAATCAATCTTTTTTCAACTTCGCCAAAAATTGTATTTGCTTGGTAGTGTCCGGTTTTTAGCTCTTTTCCAGCCTTCACTTCCATTAATAACTCCAAAGCTTCTTCCACTTTTGAGACTGCATATATAGAGAATTTCTGTTCTTTAACTGCGGTAATTACTTCATCCTTTAGCATTAAATCGTGTACATTTTGAATTGGAATAATTACGCCTTCGTTTCCCGTTAATCCACGAGTTTTGCACAAATCAAAAAATCCTTCAATTTTATCATTAACCCCGCCAATTGGTTGAATATCCCCTTTTTGATTTACTGAGCCAGTAATTGCAAAAGATTGCTTTATTGGAATTTCCGTCATTGCCGAAAGTAATGCAACAATTTCAGTAATAGAAGCGCTATCGCCATCTATCATTCCGTAACCTTGTTCAAAAACAAGACTTGCATTAAACGAAAGTGGAACATTTTTCCCAAATTTTTCTTTTAAGTATCCGGTTATTACAAGCACGCCTTTATTATGGGTACTTCCACTAAGACCCGCTTCCCTTTCAACATTTAGAATTGTACCATTTCCAATTGCAACAGTTGCAGTAATACGCGTTGGTTTGCCAAAAGAATATCTATCACCGCCATAAACTGCGAGACCATTTATTTGTCCAACTCGGCTTCCAGCAGTATCAATCATCATGGTTCCATCATCAAACATTTCGTTTACTTTAGATTCATATAATCCGTGTCGCTCTCTTGCCGAATTATAAGCTTGCAACACGTGATATTCATTAACAATTTTGGATTTTACATCCGAAGCCCAAAAATCGGCTTCGCGAGCAATGTCAAGAATATATGAAAATCGTGTTGTTAATTTATTTTGCGAATCGACATAGCGCGCAGCATATTCAAGAATTTTGGCAATTGCCGCTGAATTAAATTCTTTTAGTTTTTCGTCTTGAATTAAATTTTTTAGCACTTGAATATATTTTGCAACTCCAATTTCAGTTCGTTTCATTTCCGAATCAAATTCAGCTTTAATTTTGAATATTTTATTAAAATCATCCTCATAATTTGAAAGAATTGAATAAATATAACTTGTTCCAACCATAATAATTTTGGTGTCTATTTTAATTGGCTCTGGTTTTAATGAACTTGGAGCTGAATTAAATGAACTGTATTTATCTTGAATTTCCAAAATTCCATAATAAAGCGCGCGTTTTAGCGTTTTCCAAACACCTGGCTCTGAATAAGCATCAGTAGCTTGTAAAATTAAATATCCGCCGTTAGCTCGCAAAAGAGAGCCGGCTTTAATTCCAGTAAAATCCGTAAACCAACCACCTTCACCATCGGTATATTTTTCAATTCCACCAAAAAGATTTTGGAATGTTGGCGATGTTTCAATAATTACCGGACATCCTTTTTGAATGGAATTATCAAGAATAATATTAACCTCATAATTTCGCAAATAATCATATTCGGCTTCTTCTTCGCTTTGTCCACTGCCAAATAGGTCTTTTTTGAAATATGACAAGTTATTAATTATATCATTTTCTACCATTTTTAAGTATTTGCTCATTCCAGTTACAGAATACTTTAATTTTAGCTCACCTAAAGTTAACCGAACAATGTTTACGGCAGTTTCTTTTTCCAATTTTTCAATGTCATCTTGCAATTGGTTGTTAAGCTTATAAATTTCTTTGAAAATTTGGTTAAACTCGCCTTGATAATTTTGATAATCCTTGAATATGGTTTCAGCTTTGCTTTTAGTTAAAATTTTGTCCTTAATTAACTCATTTAATGCAAGTGGCGAATAAACTTTTTCATCAATAATTGCTAAAATTTCAAACCGAAAAGCTTCTCCTTCTTTAACTTTTCCAATTGTTAAATTATTTTTTTCCAATTTTTCTTCAAACGGTTTTAGAAGTTCATCTTTATCACTACTAAATTTTGAAAATATTTTTTGTTTATTTGTGGTAAAAGGTTCAGCTTCTAACGATTTGGCAATGTTTTCTTTTATAAACAAAATGCTTCTCAGCATATCTTTTTTGAATTTACTTGCAAATCCGGCTTTAAATTTTAATAATTTTGGTCTATCACTATCCTCAAAATTATAAACATAAGCGTAGTCAAACATTGCTTTACAATCGGGTTGAAGCGGTTCTAATATTTTTTTTACTGTTGTGGTTTTTCCAGTTCCAGATAAGCCAGTTATAAAAATATTATAGCCTGGTTTACGAATTTCAACTCCCAAACGAAGCGCTTTTAGTGCTCTTTCTTGTCCAATAATTGAGTGAACTGTTTCATGCTCACTATCAAGTTTTGGGTCAGCAAGTTTTGGATTAAAAAAGTATTTTAATTCCTCGTGACTCAATTTTTTGCTAATTTCTGGTTTCAAAAATGCCATTTACAAATTCCTTATTTAGAAATAACTAATATCAAAAAATAGTACAATTTGCTCTTTATTAAAACTTGGAAATGGGATTTATTTTTTATCTTTGCTAAGTTCAGTATCTTTTGAAAGTTATTCCCAATTTTTGTTGCGGAATTTTTCGTCTATTTTAAATAAATTGATAATTTGAGCAATTTTGGAAGATTTTGTCATATTCGGTCTTAAATGAAAAATATATTATTAGATAAATTTATCACACTTAATTCGATTATTGAATTAAAAAAAGAAATACAAACAAAGCCACTTTTACGAATTTCCAAACTTGCTGGTTCGTCAAAATCTTTGCTTTTAGCAACAGTTTTGGAAAAAGAGTCAAAAATTGTAATCCTTCTATCGGATAGAATTGAAGTTGACGAGCTAAAAGTTGAACTTTCAATTTTGGGTTTGGAAAAAAAGATTATTGAAATTGATGATTTTTCCAACGACGGTTTGCAAGAAAAAATTACGAATTTAAGTCAAAAAAAGGAATTTATACTAATTTCCACTTACCGATTATTGCAATCACGCTTGCCTAAAAAAACTTCGTTAGAAAAAAGCACAAATGTTATTTCTTTAAGTAGCAATTTGGATTATGATGGATTAATTGAATATCTCGATATGCTAAACTACTCGCGGGATAAGTTTGTAGCAAATCCAGGTGAGTTTTCTGTTAGAGGTTCAATAATCGATTTTTGGTCATTTAGCGAAAAACATCCTTGCAGAATTGAATTTGATGGCGATTTTCTTGAATCGATTAGATATTTTGACTATGAAAGTCAACGTTCTTCAAACAAAACCGATGTTGTTACTCTTGCTCCACAAATTATATCAAATAATGAAACTGAAACAACTGATATTTTTGAGTATTTAAATGAGGCTTTAATTTTTGCCTCGCAGTTTAATTTGGATTCTTTATTTACTTCAAAAAAGAAGGAAACTTCGAACATTGCAGAAATTATTGAAGAAACAGAAATTGATGATGAACTGAAACAAGATATTTTTGTAAATGATGTTGTTATTGAAGAAACCGAAATTCAAAACGATGTAAATGATGTTGAAAATTTAACTTTTTCGCTAAAGGAGCTTTATTCCAAAAATGTTAAATGGATTATTGAGCAAGAAATTGGTGACGAAGGTCGTTATAATATTCCAATTTTGGAAGTGCCTGTAATAAATTCCAATTTTGACTTGCTTTTCAACTTGTTTACGGAATATGCCAAAAAGGATTTTCAAATAATAATTGCAACAGAAAACGAGTTTCAAAGTAAACGACTTTTGGATTTGCTTTTCGATTTTCAAAATGAAATTACACATTTAATAGAAAGCGGAATAATTAAAACCATTGAGTTGCCAATTAAATCTGGATTTATACTCAAAAATGATAAATTGCTTGTTTTAACTGATTATCAATTATTTAATAAGCCTTATCGAACAAAAGTTGCCAACAAATCGAGTTATAAAAAATCGAAAGTAAAAGATTTTGCTTCAATTAAAAAAGGTGATTTTGTAGTTCACGAAAAATTTGGAATTGGAAAATATATTGGACTTGAAACAATTAAAATTGGTTTAATTGAGCAAGAATCGATAAAATTAGTTTATGCAAATAATGATATTGTTTACGTAAATCTCAATTATCTTTCGCTTATAAAAAGATTTTCTTCCAACGAAGATGCTCAACCACGACTTTCTACACTTGGAAGCAACGAGTGGAAAAACACCAAAAAGAAAGTTAAAAGCAAAATAATTGAAGCGGCGCGCGAGTTAATTATACTTTATGCCAAACGTAAAGCAACTCCAGGTTTTCAATATAGCCCAGATACAATTTTCCAAAAAGAACTTGAAGCTTCATTTTTGTACGAAGACACTCCCGACCAGGCTACGGTTTCAGAACAAGTAAAGATTGATATGGAAAGCGAAAATCCGATGGATAGATTAGTTTGTGGCGATGTTGGATTTGGAAAGACAGAAATTGCTGTCCGTGCGGCTTTTAAAGCGGTTAATGATAGCAAACAAGTTGGAATTCTTGTTCCAACAACAATTCTTGCAGAGCAACATTTTAATACTTTTAAAGATAGATTAAATCAATTTCCAGTAAAAGTTGCAGTTCTTTCGCGATTTGTTTCAACAACAGTTCAAAAAGAGATTTTACTTCAATTGGCAAAAGGCGAAATTGATATTGTAATTGGAACTCATCGTTTGCTTTCAAAAGACGTTAAGTTTAAGGATTTAGGTTTGCTAATAATTGATGAAGAACATCGTTTTGGTGTAATGGCTAAAGAAAAATTGCGTTCTTTGCGTGCAAATGTTGATACACTAACGCTTACAGCAACTCCAATTCCCCGAACGCTTAATTTGTCGCTACTTGGTGCTCGCGATTTATCAATAATTTCAACTCCACCATTAAATAGACAGCCAATTTATACTTCCGTTCAGAAATTTGACATTGTTAAAATACGCGAATATGTTAGAAAAGAGATTGATAGAGGCGGACAAATATATTTTATTCACGACCGAGTTCAATCTATTGACAAAATTGCGGCTTATATTAAACATCATATTCCCGAATTAAAAATTGTAATTGCTCACGGACAAATGAAACCAGCTCAGTTGGAAAAAGTAATTTATGATTTTATGAATAATGAATATCATATGCTTATTGCAACAAAAATTATTGAATCTGGAATTGATATTCCAAATGTGAATACAATAATTATAAATCGTGCGGATAGATTTGGGCTTGCGGAACTGCATCAACTTCGGGGCAGAGTTGGGCGTTCTAACAGACAGGCTTACGCTTATCCGCTTGTGCCTTCGTTACAAACTATTTCTAAAAAAGCAGTTAGGCGTTTGCAGGCAATTGAAGAATACACCGATTTGGGTGGAGGATTTAATCTTTCAATGCGCGATTTGGAAATTCGTGGGGCAGGAAATCTTCTTGGAACTGAGCAGAGTGGAACAATTGATACTGTTGGATTTGATATGTATGTAAAGCTTTTGGATGAAGCGGTTAATGAACTAAAACAAGGCGAATTCAAAAATGAGTTTAAGGATTTGCCTAAATCGTTCGAACGTTCTGAACCGACTATTGACACTTATTTTGAACTTGGAATTCCAAAACCATATATGCCTGACCAATCCGATAGATTAAGTTATTACACTGCTATGTTTTCTATTGTAAAAATTGAAGAAATTGATGAAATAAAAGAAGATTTAATTGATAGATTTGGAAAAATTCCACTAATTATAGAACGTTTAATATTGGCTGCAATTTTGCGGTTTTATGCTTCAACAACTTTAATGGAAAGAGTTGTTGTGCTTCGCGATAAAATTTCAATAGTTCTTCCAAAAGCCGAAAGAGAGGAATTTTACCAAAATCAATTTCAAAATTTTATGCAGTTAATTGTTATAAGATATTCAAAACAAATTCATTTTACTCAAACAGACAAAGTGATGAAAATTGAAATGAAAAACACATTTCGTAATCCAGAAGAAACTCTTAAATATATAATTGATTTACTTAGAGAAATAAAAGTAAAAGTATTTAATTAATCTTCAATCGGTTTTTCGTATATGTTGGGAACTTCAATAGTAAAAGTAGTTCCTTTTCCTTTTTCACTAATAACCGAAATTTCTGCCGAGATAATTTCGCAATATTTTTTTACCAACGCCATTCCCAAACCATTTCCGTCGTAAGAGCGAGTATATCCTTGCTCTTCTTGAGTAAATGAGTTGAATAATTTTGGTAAAAACTGCTCACTCATTCCAATTCCAGTATCTTGAACTTTTACAATTAGTTTGTAATCAGACGATTTTTCGGCAATTATTGCAATATTGCCCTTGTCAGTATATTTTATTGCATTATCAACCAAATTGCTAATAATTTGCATAAGAGCATATTCGTCAGTTGATAAACTATATTCTTCAAAATCCATTTGCAATTTTAATTCTAGCCCTTTTTTATTTGCTGTTTGAATATACTCGCTTTTAATTCTGACTAACAATTCAACTATATTTACATTAATTATCGATAAATTATATGAACCCAATTGGAGGTCAGTCATATTTAAAATTAAATCGACGGTTCTAATAATTCTTGCTGTTGCTGAACCAATACTTTGGAAGCTTGAAACCATATCATCGGATATTTCTTCGCCCATTTCATCTTTAATTAATCCAATAAAGCTCATAATTACGTTTAGCGGACTTCTAATTTCGTGCGACATTTGGGCTAAAAATTCAGTTTTAATTTTTTCTGAAACTTCAGCTTGTTCTTTGGAGGTAACCAACTCCTCAATCATTTTTTTCTTTTCGCTAATATCTTCTTTTATAGCCACGAAATGAGTAATTGAGCCTTTTTCGTTTTGAATTGGAGTTATAATTGCATTTTCCCAATATAAATCTCCATTTTTTTTCTTATTTAAAATTTCTCCACGCCAATCTTTACCAGATAAAATTGTGTTCCACAAATTCTTATAAAATTCATTAGGATGGTAACCTGATTTTAATATTCTTGGATTATTTCCAAATGCCTCTTCAAAAGTATATTGTGTTACTTTTTCGAACATTGGATTTACATATTCAATTTCACCATTTATATTGGTAATAATAATACTTATTGGACTTTGAATAATAGCACGCGAAAGCTTTAATGTATCTTCTTTTGCTTTATTTCTTTCTAAATAAAGGCTTAATTGATTTCCAATAACTTCAAATAAATCAATTCCTATTTTGTTAAAAGCTCTAACATCATTATAGTTTTGAACTACCATTACACCAATTATTTTACTACGAATTTTAAGTGGAACGCCAACCCATATTTCTGGAAGTGTTCCAACTTGGATAACTTCACCTTTGTCAATTAAATCAAAAATATCCTTTTTAGTTAGTATTTGTTTCTTTTTGGAGTTTATTAAATATCCAGAAATTGATTTCTCTGCTAACCAAGATTCTATGTTATCTTTTTCGTCCTTATCAATTTGTGATGTTAAATATCCACTATTTTCATCATAAAATGCTATAAAGAAATTTGTTGTATCCAATATTTTGTTTAGTTCCATCCGCAAAATTGCAAACAAACTTTCCATACTTGTTACATTAACAATTGCATTTGCAGTGTTAAAATGGATTTCCTGAATAAGTTGATTTTGTTTTTCTTGAGTAATATCCTTCACAGAACCAATAATTCCGATTAATTCATTTTTTTTATAATCCCAAACAGGAGAACATGTATTTTTTACCCAAACAATATCGCCATTTTTATTGTATGTTCTAATTTCAACAATGGCTTTTTTATTCAATTTAAGTCTATTCAATCCAATTGTGTCAACAACAAAATCATCTTTATGCAATAATGCATACCAACCACCAACAGCTTTATATTCCTCTAGAGTGTAGCCAGTAATTTTTTTGAACGAACCAGCAACCCAAATAATACTAAAATTATTTGTCTCATCAAGTCTTGATTCAAACAAATAATCAGAAGTTATTGTTGAAATGAGCTTATATTTTTCTTCTCTTTCTTTAAGTTCAAATAAAGCTTCTTTTTCTTTTGTAATATTTTTAACTGCGCCATTTATTCCAATTAATCTATTTTTTTGATTATCCCAAACTGGAGAGCCAAAAGATTCGACCCAAACAATTTTTCCGCTTTTGTGAATTGTTCTAAGCTCAATTATAACTTTTTCATTATTAGCTATCTTTTTGAACGCTTCCGCATCTTTTTCCAAATCATCGGGATGCAAAATTGAACGCCAACCTCCCATGTTCTTATATTCTTCAAACGCATAGCCAGTCATTTCCTTAAATGAGCCACCAGCCCATGTTGGATAACTTTTTCCATTTTCATCAATATCAACTGAATATAAATAATCGGAAGTGGTATTTGATATGATTTTATATCTATTTTCGCTTTCTTTTAATTTGTTTTCAGCAATTTTTCTTTCAGTAATATCACGTCCAACAACAACTAAACCTTTTCGTTCTCCAGTTCCTTCAAAAAAAGTGGGTACTTTAATAATATCAAAAATTTTGGATGAACCATCTGGCATGGGAATAATTTCTTCGCCTCTGCTTGCAACACCTTTTCGCCAAGCAATTTCGTCAGAATCCTCACAACCGAAAAAAGCTTCTCGATAAAATTCTGAATATTCTGCTAATTCAGAATCCTTTTTCCCTCTATAATCAACGCTTGCGAGACAAAACAAATTTAAATCAAAATCATTTGCTTCCAACCAACGTCCCTCGCCATCTTTAAAACAAACAATATCTGGCATAGCATTAATTAAGGTTCTTAATCTTTCTTCACTTTCCTGCAAGAGTTTCTCTGCAATCTTTCTTTCAGTAATATCTTCCATTATTGTATAAACTTTTTCAACCACTCCGTTTTCATTTGCTAAAGGAATAATATAACTTGAGAGTAATGTTTCTGTTCCCCATTTTGATTTATAAGGCAATTCCAGAGTTAATATTTGGTTATTGTCTGCACATTGTTTGAATATTTTTGCATATCCATTATTTACCAATGGTGGAAATGTTAAAACATTTATTTGTTTTGTTGCTTCAAGAGATGGCGAGCCCAATATTTTTAATAACGCATTATTTACATCTATGATTGTTCCATCTGGTTTTGCAATGTAAGTCCCGAGCGGTGAGTTTTCAAAAATAAGTCTAAAATTATTTTCGCTTTCTTTAAGTGCTTTTTCAGCAATTTTTCTATCAGTTATATCACGCGTAACTCCGTGTAAACCTACTAATGAATTATGATTATCAAAATACGGAGTAATCAATAATTCGCCCGTTTTTACAGAACCATTCTTACATTTATAATCCAATTCAATTCTTTTCGAATAATCACTCTCTATTGTTTTATCGCTATATTTTAACAATTCCTCATTGAACAATTTTTGTGCAAAATCAGCCGATTCCTTTGTAAATCTATCTTCAATTCTCTGATTCAAATATTCACTTGTTGAAAATCCAGTAAATTGTTCAATCGATTTTGTTACAAATAGACTTTTTCCGTTTAAATCTATTAACCAAACTACGTCAGTAGCTTTTTCGGCAATAATTTTGTAGCGAGCTTCGCTTTCTTTTAATTCTTCTTCAGCATATTTTCTTTCAGTAATATCTCTAACAATATTAGACGCTTTTATAAAATTTCCATTACTATCATATTGGAAATGTGTTAACAGTTCAATCCAATTATTCTTATTGTGCTTAAAATTAACTTTTAATTCGCTAGTTTTATATGCTACTTTATCGGCTAAACTTTTCCTGAACTCATTAATAATTCTTTCGCGGTCTTCGGGATCAGCAATTGAAAATGAAATTTTGCCAATTAATTCTTTTTCATTATATCCAGAAATAATTCTAAATTCGGGATTTGTATGTATTATTACGCCACGTTTATCCGCTTCATAATATGCTTGTTTTAGATTAATTACTATTTGTCTATATCTTTCTTCACTTTCTCGAAGACTTCTTTCAGCAATTTTTCTTTCTGTAATATCTCTAACAAATGACTGATATGTTCCATCTGCCATTCGTTTTGAATTCATTTCAATCGTTTTGAGTTTGCCGTTTTTAGTTACAATTTCGCGCTCGCTTTGAATTGTTTTTCCATCGATTAGTAAGTCATATCTTAAGGGTCTTTTTTCCAGAACTTTATTATCAAATAAATCCCGCATGTTCATTTTTAACAATTCATCTCTGCTAAATTCGGTCAATTCACAAGCAGCATTATTACATTCAATAAAATTTCCATTCTCATCACCTTGAAAAAAAGGATCGGGTGCAAATTGAATTAAATTTTTTAACTTTTCTTCACTTTCCTTTATTTTATTTTCAGAATTGATTTTTTCACTTATATCTTGCCCAATAGCAATAACAACTTTCTGGTTAGAAAAGCTACCCAAAAATAGTCTTACTATTTTGGGGAATATTTCACCATTTTTTCTTAAACCCCAAAACTCAAATTCTTGATTCTTTCCCTCAAAAGCCTCAACCAAATATTGCATTACTTTATTTAAGTCATTTTTGCCTGGTGCGCTAACAAAAAGTGGATTTTTCCCAACAAGTTCTTCTTTTGTATAGCCATACATTTTCAAAGCACCTTCGTTTACTTCAACAAAAGTACCATTTTTATCTAAAATGTAAATTGCATCAGACACAGCATCAAAAATGCCTTTATAATTTTCTTCGCTTACAACTTCTGATTTATCCGGAAATACAACGTTTTTACTTTGAATAGTTTTAAGAAGATTTATAATTTCTTGCTCATTAACATCACCATCTGACATTTTTCTTAAAACATCAGATATTCTATCTTTTATTAAATTTGTGAATCTTTCACTATTTTCCATTAAATACTCAAAAACAACATATTAAAATAATAAGTGCAGGTAACTGATTGCATATTATCGAAAAAAAACATGAAATTTTTAATGCAAAATTAAATTTCAAAATTGAGTTTGAAATTAGTTTTTCTTTAGCATAAAATCAAGGAAAGTTAATAGAATTAGACTATAAACCGTCTAATCCTATATATTTTTACCTTTCTATATAATTTTATTTTGCTAAAACCATCTTCTTTGCTGCAACAAAATTTCCACTTACAATTTTGTATATATAAACTCCACTTGACAAATTTTTTGTATTAAATTCTACTGAGTGATTTCCGATTTCCATCTCAGAATTTAATAATTCTGCAACTTGCTGACCTAATGTATTATAAACAATTAGCTTTACTTTTCCAGCTTTTGGCAATGAAAAATTTATAATTGTGCTTGGATTAAATGGATTTGGAAAATTTTGCGAAAGCATATATTCCGAAGGAATTGATTTAATATCTTCTTTGAATGAAGTTATAACAAAATCAAATTCGTAAAACTCAAAGAAGTCGATATTTGCATCACTATTTCCAATTGGTAACTGCGACAACAAAATTCCGTTATCATTTGTATTATATTTTCCAACCGCTAAATAAATTTTTGCTGGAAATTTCCCAAATTCTTCAATCAAATTGATTTTGCCTTCAATATCAGCTCCAGCTTTCAAATCAGTGCTACCATTTTGGTCATTCCATGAAGCGTAATTATTTGTACTTTCGTTAGCAATAAATGCAGCCCAAGTTGCTACTTTGCCACTTTTTCCCCAAGGTGAGTTATTAGTTGTACTTGCCGAATCAGCAACAAAAATAAAAATATCACCATTTTGATTTGGGGCAGATTCTGTAGAAATATATAATGAACTCGAATCCCAATCAACAAATAAGCTCATTTCATTATTGGAAGTTAATAATTTTGCAGAAGTATCTCGCTTTCCATCCATTATCCAATTTTTTGACTCACCACCTTCATTTGTTGAATCACCAAAAACAATTTTATAATCCTGCCCATTATTGTTATCCCAAGTGTTATCGTTATAATGTATTACGAAAGCAAGACTGTTAACCAATTGTGCTTCATTATTAAATGGACCAATTTTAATATTTATTGTATTGTTTGTATCAGGTTCTGAAAATGGAGATTCAACGGCTGGTCCAAAGCCATCAATTGAAGAACCAACTGTCCAATAAACTTGATTTGGAGTAACCCAATTGCTTCCAACATTATTTACTCCCCAATGTAATTTTGCACCACCAGAAACGTTAGTAATTGTAATTTCAATTTCATCATTTCGGGTTGGATTTTCTGGAATCCAAGTCAAATTTGCACTTCCAGTACTTCCGCCATTATTTTCACCAATAAACACGTGTGAAATAGATGATTTTGCAATATTTCCCTTTTTGTCAATGGCTTCAATGTAGTAATCAATTAGCTTCTCTTTTAATCCAGTAATTACCGAAGAATATTCGTCTGCTTTAAATAGAGGTTGAATGTTCGTTTCTGGAGTAATTGAATTTACACTCATAGGCAATTCCATCCAACTTTCAACATCAGTTCCACCCGAATATTTTTCGTTATCAGTTGTTGATAGTGAGTTGCTTCCGTCCAAATCTATTCTATATTTTAACTTAACCGATTCTAATCCGCTTAAATCATAAACATACGTCCAAATTGTTAAATCGCTTTTTTGTGTAATTCCCCATTCTGTTCCACCAGGATTATATGGCTCACGTTGTGGTTGAAATATTGTTGGGGGCGTTAAATCATTTGTGCCTTCAATTGCGTTTTGGGCAAATGGAATTGCAAGATTTGTAGCTCGCGTTGGATGTGCATCCCAAATTCCATCAATTGAAAAATCCCAATACCAATAATCACTTGCTTCGCTATTTAGAAAATACTTCCATGCAGTTTCTGTATTTGCATTGTTTGGAGAATTATCCTCTGCAGTTTGAACCAGATTTTTAGTTGCTGTAACAACACCCCAACTATTTCTATCGGGGCTGTAATTTTCCGAATTAGGGTCACCAATCCATTTCTTAAATTCAGGGTCACCATTATCAGCACCACTCCAACTTCCATTTTCAATATGAATTACATCATCATCTGCTGGAGGAAACATTTCTAAATAATCTTGAATAGTTGTGCAAACAAATCTATCCGATTTTGAAACAATCCAATCAACAAAAGCTTGAAAATTGCTTCCATAATATGAATCAGTTCCACCGCCATAATTATCACCATCGTGGTGCAACACAATAAGAATTGGATGGTTTTCATCATTATTATAACTTTCCAATTGACTCATAACTGATTCATATTGCAAAGCACCAAATCCACCACGTCCATCTTCGTTGCCCATATATCTTTCTGTTGGAACAGCAATAATTTTAGATTTTTGTCCAGTTTCGGGATTTACATATTCAACAAAGTGCGGTTGATGTCCCCATTTTGCAGAAATTTTTGTAGGTGCCCACAAATCTTGCAACTGAATCCAATCGTTTGGATTTGGGTTCAAAATATCAGATGGATTTTGTTCATATAAATTTCCCGAAGTAGAAAAAGGATAGCCTTCACAAGTTCTATCAAAATGAATATTATCAACTAAAACCCATTCGAGTCCTTCATCAACAAGTGCTGGAATCATTCTATTTGTAAAAGCATTTTCAGGAGGGAAAATGCCTTTTGAATAATTTCCAGAAAAATTAACACTCATTATATTTTTGTGTTCTTGAATTTGCTTTCGAATATCTGTGTAATCTATAAGTCCCATTAAAGGATGATGATAACCAAATCCCACCATATCCATTCGAGGATTTCCCAATGAAGTAGATTTGGTTTTGATGCTATTCCAATTTGATTTCCAATTTAAGAAATTTCCATTTCCATTTGCTTCGAGATAATTAAGGTTTTCAATCAATGAACCCGAAAAGCTTACCTGAGCACCAAAATGAGTTAAATTTTTTGCAATTCCCTTTTCAACAGCATTTTTTGGCCAACTTGTATATGGCCCGGTTCTGGAATTATGAATATCGAAAACTGAATATGGATAACGATTATTACTATTGGTTTGAATTATTGACTCATAAGGCCAATAAATTGGTTGGTGCATGTGCCATAAAAAGGCAATATAGATAGGTGGATTAGCTTTTGTTTCATTTGGCTTGTTTTGCCCAAAAATTGAGACTGTTAACAAAGCATATAAAATTATTTTCTTCATATTTATATCAGTTTATTTAAAATTTAAGTTTAAAAATTATTCAGAATTACTTGTTGTGTTTCGCAAATTCCGAAATAATTACAGCAGCGGCAGTTGCCACATTTAGAGATTCGGCATTTCCATATTTTGGAATTGTAATTACCGAGTTTGAAATTTCGCGCAATTTTTGAGTTGGACCATTTGCTTCGTTACTAAAAACCAAAACTGACGATTCATTTTTTGAGAAATCATAAACATCACTTCCGTCCATATCCGCACAAATAATGTCTTTCCCAGATTTTTGAAGCATTTTAAGTGTTCCATAAATGTTTTCAGTAATGTAAATATTAACATGAAAAAGTGAACCCATTGTTGAACGAATAACTTTGGGATTATATATATCCACCGAATTGCTACTAATAACAATATCTTTAATTCCAAACCAATCGCAAGTTCTAATTATTGTTCCAACATTTCCTGGATCTGAAACATTTTCCAATGCAACAATAATTCCCTCTCGTGTTTCATCAATATAGCGTTGCAAAGGTATTTCCAAAATTGCCAAAATTCCTTGTGGTGTTTGAGTATCAGCAATAGTTGAAAACTCGGTATCGGCAATTGTTTGCACAATTGTACTGTGTTTATATTTTGAAAGTGTGTTAGATTGAGTTTTGGCAAAGGTTTCAGAAATAAGAATAATTTCACAATTAAAAGTGCTATTTAACGCTTCATCAACTAGTTTAATTCCTTCAACTATAAAACGTTGCTCAAGTTTTCGATATTTGGCTTTATTGAGTGAGGAATAATATTTTAATTCCCGTTTGGTAAGCATTAATTATTGCTCTCCAATTCTTTTTTTTCGTTGCTTCGCGAGTTTGACATAATTTTAATAATTGGCTCGGATTCGTCAATAATTGTTTCTTCTTCAATTCGCTCAAGTTCTTTTTTGTAAGTTTCTACTTTTGATTGAAAGGTTTTTTCCATTGTAATAAGTTGTGCAATTTTGGTGGAATGGTCTTCTTTTTCCATTTCTGCTTTAGCAATATCTTCTTTCAATTTTTGCATTCCAAGTTCTAAATCGCTAATGTTTTCGGAAAGTTCGTGAATTGTTTCTTCTTTTTGAATAATTTCTTGGTTAAGCATTTCGCTTTTTTGGTGAAATTCTGTATAAGATTTACTACTTTCGTTCAAAATATTTGAAAGTTCGTAACTAATACCTTCTCGTTTATGCACCAAATCTCTAATTTCGGAATTATATTTTTCAATTGTTAGTTTGGCTTCACTCTCTTTTTCTTTTAGGGCAATTAGTTTTTCACTTACTTGATTTTTCTCAATTTGTAAATCCCGCAACATATTTTCAACCGAATCTTTTTCTTTTCGGAGCATTCTCACCATTCCAGTATATTCGGCAAGTTGTGTATTTCTTTCTAAAAATATTTGCTCTTTTTTATTAAACTCGCGGTCTTTGTCAATAATTAACTGCTTTATCGAGTTTAATTTAATTTTTGCTTCGTTAATCTCTTCTGCAAAAACTTTTGTTGCGTCAGCAAAATGGCTTTCCATTTTTAGAATATTTTCTTCTACTTTAAATTTTCTTTCTTCATAATTAGTAATTTCATTTTTCAATTCATTTATTTGCTCATCAAAGCTGCTTGCTTCTTCCCTTTTTCTAATTAACTCACGTTCAATTTCTTCTGAAATCACTTTTCTGTTTTCAATACTTGATTCAATTTCTCTTTTTTGTTGAATTAATAGCTCATTTTCTTTATCTATTTCTGCTAAACGCTCATTTCTGCTAACAATTTCAAAATTTACGCTATCAAGTTCATTTCTTTTCTGTGATATTTCATCAACAAATTCATTTTTCTTAACTTCATATTCCCTAAAAATCTTTTCTTTGGAATTAAGTTCGCTAATCAATTCTGCAATATTCGTCTGCATATTGCGTCTTATGCTTTCATCATTTTTGAATTGCTCTAAAGTGGATTCATGCTCCAATTTAGTCTTTTCAAGTTTGGAATTAATATTATCCAACTCATTTGTTAAAGCGTCACGTTTTTCAACTAAAATTGAAAGAGATTGCGAAATAGTATCAGATTCAATTTCAGCTTTTGCTTTTATATTCTCTTTTTCCAACGCAATTTTTTCAAACTCTTCAATTTGAAGTTTATTTTTGGCAATACTTTCTATTAATTCATTTTCCGTTTTCATCAAATTTTCAACTTTTGATTCTCCACGAAGAATTTCCTCAGTTAATCGATTAGCATTATTGTTCAAAATATTTAATTTTTCTTCAATGGAAACAAGTTCATTCTTCTTTTCTTCGATAGTTGTGGATAAAAAATTAGTTTCGTTTTTGCCTTTTTCTTTAATTAACAACAATGATTCATTATTTTCACTAATTATTTTAACACTTTCATTTAAGTCAACTTGTTGTTGTGTTAATTCCTCAATTTTATTATTTAACTCAAAAACAGCTTTCGATTTTGCAACTTTTTCATCGCTTGAATCCTTTAGGAAATCAATTATTCTTTGTTCTTCTTTTGATAATTCGGAAAGTTTTTCTGTCTTTTCTGCAATTCTTTTCTCTAACGTATCAAAGCCATCTTGTTTAATAAGCATTTGGTGAACGGTGTTTCTAAGTTCATCATTTTCGTCTTTCAATCGTGTTATTTCGGAAGCTTCTTTTGGATTAAAGAGTTTCATTTTGGCAACTCGAATAATTTAGTTACTAATTCATTGTTTAATAGCAAAGATAATTAAAAAGTATGAAATTTTTTGGAAGAAATAAGCCAAATTACAAAACGCATTTAATAATTATAGAAATGTTGCGATAATAAATTTGATGACTAATTATTATGTAAAAGTAAATTACACATTTCAAAATTAATTTATGATGTTACAAAGAGTAAAATCAATTAAAAAAGGAGAAAAAAATGTTTAAAAAAGTTATTATTCCGATAGTACTATCAATATTTTTTCTTAGTACAAGTACTTTTGCACAAATAAAAATTGGAATTCTGCCTCGATTGGCTCCTTCTGAGCTAACAAAAATGTTTAACCCACTAAAAGAGTATATGGAAGCAGAAACAGGACAAAAAATTGAACTTATTATTCCAAAGGATTTTGATACATTTACCCAAATGTTAAATAGTGGTAAGTTCGATTATGCATTTTCAAATCCGAACGTATATGTTCAAGCTAAAAAGAAACATGGTAAAAATGTTGAACCTTTAGTAATTGCAATTGAAACTGGAACTGGAAAAACATTTACTGGTTGTTTTTTAGTAAAAAAGGGTAGCCCTATTAAAAACGTTAATGATTTTAAAGGGAAAAAAATGATTTTTGTCGATGAAAAATCGGCAGGTGGTTATATTTCGCAAGTTGCAACAATGGTAAAAACGGGATTAACCAAAAAAGATATTACCTTACTACCTTTTGCACTAAAACACACAAATGTAGCATTAGCAGTACAAAATGGAGTAGTTGATATTGGTGGAATTCGTACAGCAGATTTCGAAAAAATTAAAAAACAAGTTTCTATTCCAGACGTAGTTATATTATCAGAAAGTGAACAAATACCAAATTGGCCATTCTATCAGTTGGCTACAGCAAAACCCGAAATTTCAGATAAAATAAAAGCTGCTTTATTAAAACTAGTACCTAAAAGTGCTGCATCAGGAAAAATTCTAAAAGATGCAAAACTTGACGGTTTTGTTCCGTCATCCGATTCAGATTTTGACGCTATGAGAAAAGTTGCAGAAGCCCTTAATAAGTTTTAATTATAATAAATTAACTTGGATAAGTTATGGCACAAAATAGTATGAAAAATATCATCAAGTCAAAATTTACGCGTTCCCTCTCCTTGAAGTTTATTGCGTCAATGGTAGGAATATTTTTTGTAATAGCAATTGGAATAGTTATAGTTCTTCAAATAATATTAAATAATAATATTTCTGAAATACAGAAAAGAAAAATAGAAAGAATAGGGAAATTAGTTTCATCTGCCTCTCAAAGTGCGATAGTGAGTTACGATTTTGACCTTTTAGAAAAATATGCCCAGGAAATTAGGAATGATGTCGAAATTGTTGATATCTCCTTTATTGACACAGAAGGGAAAAGGTTAAATTCAACAAAACACCCTGACTCAATTTATGCAGCAGATAAAGAATTTGGGAAATCTGAAGTTGAAGCATCCGAGAAAATGGAATTGAATTTCCCAATATTATCTGATGGAAATGAAATAGCAAAACTTAAAATAATTTATCACTCTCTTGAAACAGAAAAAAGAATATCTTCTGTCGTATTCGGAGTCAATTCACTGCTTCTAGTAGGAAGTGCTCTTTTACTATTAATAATTTGGTTGTTAAACAACAAACTTATTATTAAACCACTAAAAAACATAGAATTGTTATCTGAAGAATTAATAAAAGGAAATGTGGAGATAGCAATTGATGCAGATCGAAATGACGAAATTGGTTCATTACAAAAGGTTTTTGGTGTAATAGTTTCAGTTATCAAAAAACAAAGCCAAATAGTAGAAGAAATTTCATCTGGAAATCTTGATGTTGATATTCCAATCCGTTCAGAAAAAGATATTCTTTCTCTAGGTCTTCAAAAAGTAATAAAAAGTCTAAAAGCTCTTGTTGAAGAATTATCTAAACTTACCGAAGAGGCTGTTAACGGAAATCTTAGATATAGAGGAAATACTGAATATTTTGAAGGTGGTTACAAAAAAATAATAAGTGGAATAAATGCAACATTAGATGCAATTATTTTACCTATTGAAGAAGGTACAAACGTCCTTTCATTAATGGCACAAAAAGACTTTTCAGTAAGAGTTGAATCAAGTTATCTTGGCGATCACAAAAAAATGATTGACAACATTAATGAAGTTTCAAACACATTAAATGAGGCTTTTTCTGAATTAAATGTAGCTATTAACGAAACTTATAATGCAACAACTCAAATTTCTTCAAGTACAGAAGAAATGGCTGGAGGGGCACAGGAACAAAGTGCACAAGCTTCTGAAGTTGCAGCTGCTGTTGAAGAAATGACCAATACAATTATTGAAACAACCAGAAATAGCAGTTTTGCATCAGAAGCAAGTTTGGAAGCTGGTAAGAAAGCTAAAGAAGGTGGATTTGTTGTAAAAGAAACTATTGAGGGAATGAATAGAATTGCGGATGTTGTTCGTGATAGTGCTATGATTGTTCAAGAATTAGGCAAAAGCAGTAATCAAATTGGTGAAATAGTACAGGTTATTAATGACATTGCTGATCAGACGAATCTACTTGCTCTAAATGCCGCAATTGAAGCTGCAAGAGCAGGAGAACAAGGACGTGGATTTGCCATTGTTGCTGATGAAGTTAGAAAGCTTGCAGAAAGAACAACAAAGGCAACAAACGAAATAGCAGATATGATTAAAAAAATCCAAAAAGATACTGAAGCATCAGTAAAATCAATGCAAATAGGCACAATTGAAGTCGAAGCAGGGAAAAAACTAGCCGAAAAGGCTGGACATGCACTTAATGAAATAATTGATGGTTCAGAGCATGTGGTAGATATGATTACTCAAGTAGCCACCGCAAGCCAACAACAATCACTTACTTCTGAACAAATTTCAAAATCTATTGAATCTATAAGCAATGTAACTGCTGAAAGTGCAAGTGGAATTCAGCAAATTGCAATTGCGTCTGAAGATTTAAATCGTTTAACTTCAAATCTTCAAGAATTTATTGTGCAATTTAAATTAAGTAAAAATGAGAATACACAGTTTAAGCAATTCAAAAAAAATAACTATTTGAGATAATAGTTTATTAACAAAATGAATTGATATTTTTAAGAAATTTCTAAAAATAAAAACCCGCTTATTTAGCGGGTTTTTTAATTATTTGAATAAACTTTTTAGCTTGTTTTTTATGCTTTCCGATTTCCCTTGATTATCGCTTTTCGAATTTGTTGCTTTTGAGACAAAAGAACCATCAACCCAATAACCTTTCCCGCTACTATCTCCAACAATTTTTACAAAATATCTGGTTACGTCGTTTGAATCTATAGGAAACTTATTTTTCTCATTATTTAATTAACATTAATTTCTTAATTTGTTTGAAATTTCCAGATTCTAATCGGTAAAAATAAACGCCGGATGATAAGTTACTTGCATTAAATTCAACTTTATAATTTCCAGCAGATTGACTCTCATTTACTAAAGTTGCAACTTCTTTTCCAAGTATGTCATATACCATAAGTCTCACTTCTTGCATCTCACCTCTCACATCTGTTGGAATAGAATATTCGATTACTGTACTTGGATTAAAAGGATTTGGATAATTTTGCGATAGTTTATATTCTTGTGGTAGTGCTAATTCAACTTCCACAACATCACTATATTCATATTTTCCGTCAAAATCTATTTGTTTTAATCTATATGAGCAAACACCGTTTTGTACTGAATTATCAATAAATGAATAATCTTTTGCTGAATTTGAATTTCCGTGTCCTTCTACAAAACCAATTGTTTCCCATTCATCAGACGTTGCACGCAACGTCTCTACACCAAATCCATAATTATTTACTTCTGTTGCGGTTTCCCAGTTTAATTCAACTTTTCCATCTAACATATTTGCTGTGAATAAGGTTATTTCAACTGGAAGAGCATCTAAATCATAATATAAATATGAAGAACCTACATCTGTTACTGAAAACGCACCATCTTTCTTTGGCGAACCAATAATAATATTATTTGCATTCATTGCAATAGCTCTGCCAAAATCAGAATTATCTTCTCTATTACTTGCAACTATTTTTTGATTTTGCGCCCAAGTTGCAGAAGTTGAATTGTACTTAAAGAAGTAAACTGAACCTGGATTTGCCATTGTATTTGTATTGTTTGCATCTTCATCCTCTCCAATTGCTCCCACTAAAATGTAATTGTCATAAATTGCAACAGAAGTACCGAAATAGTCAGCAATTGCTCTTTGAGAAGCAGTTATTTTTTGTCTTTGTGACCACACACTATTCTTACTATCATATCTAAAAATATAAGCTGAACCAGAACTTGTTAGAGTATTTCCACCTGCTACATCTTCATCTTCTGAATAATCACCAACGACAAAATAATCATAGTAAATACTTACCGAAGAACCAAAATGGTCATCTACTGCATAATCACTTGCTTTAATAATCTGCATTTCTGTCCACACAGGTTGTCCTATCGGTGGACTTGGATTGCCATAAAACACGTAACTATTTCCACCATTATCAGCACCGGGAGAACCAACAACAATATAGTTACCATAAATTGATACCGAATGACCAAACTCTGACACAAACGATTTATCACTTGCAACAATCATTTGCTGTTCTTGCCATTTTTCCCATTCAAGTGCTGAAGAATTAAATACATATATAAAAGCAGCACCAGCATCTTGATATTCTCTTACACCATCATTTATAGACTTTAAACTAACGCCTATAACAGCATGCGTTGCCGTCATTGAAACGGAACATCCAAAATTATCATCAGCACCTTGAAATTCCTGTTTAATTTTTTGAGTTTGAACCCATCCTGCAGTAATGCTATCAAACTTAAAAAAGTACGCTGCTCCTTCAATATTATAACCCGATGCACCAATTAATATATAAGAGCCATTAAAGGCAACAGAGTTACCAAAAATATCTCCCGTTGCTCTATCACTAGCTACTATTTTTTGAAATTGTGTCCAAGAAGAAGTATTACTATCATACTTCAAAATATACACTGCACCGGCATTTTCTAAATAGTTAGCACCGTTTTCGTCATAATCGTTAAATGGAGATCCAATTATTGCATAATCACCCCAAATTGCAACTGAAGTACCAAGTCTATCACTTGCATTTTGTCCATTTGTAATTCCACTTACATATTCAGTCCAAGTTTGCGACTGAATATTTGACGAAATCAAAAAAATAGCGAGCAATATTTTAATAGATATTTTGTAATTCATTTTTGGTTACTCTATTTAATTAACATTAATTTCTTAATTTGTTTGAAATTTCCAGATTCTAATTTGTAAAAATAAACGCCGGATGATAAGTTACTTGCATTAAATTCAACTTTATAATTTCCAGCTGTTTGACTCTCATTTACTAAAGTTGCAACGTCTTTTCCAAGTATATCAAACACAATAAGTTTCACATTTGACATTTCGCTTTTCCCATTTGTTGGTATCGAATAACTTATTGTAGTGCTTGGATTAAACGGATTTGGATAGTTTTGTGATAGTTTATATTCTGTTGGTAATGTATCATCATCTACAGCTGTAGTTCCAAATCCAGCTACTTTTACTGTTTCTGAGTAATAAGAAACATTGCCATCGGTATCTATTTGTTTTAATCTGTATTCTGCTGAATCTGGTAAGGGATTTTCATCGACAAAAGTATAATTTTTAGGTGAATTGCTATTTCCACTGCCTTGTACAAAACCAATTGTTTGCCATTCATCAGACGTTGCACGCAACGTCTCTACGTCAAATCCGTAATTGTTTACTTCTGTTGCGGTTTGCCAGTTTAACTCAACTTTTCCATCTACTAAATTTGCAGTAAATGAAGTTAATTCAACGGGCAAAGCTGTTCCTCCAGAATTTTGCCAATCAAAGTATGGATAACCACTATTCCAGCTCGCATCAATATTCCAAATATTTACATCCCAACCAGCATCTATGTAAGTTGAGTTTGTTTTCATTAGTGCAGTTGTTTTTGCAGTTGCTCCAATTCCTGTTGATTGCAATGATGTTTCAGTATCAAAAAAGTTTGCAGTAAAAACTCCTGTTCCTGGTTCATCTATACCTACAAAGCCTTTGGTTGTTGGATTTGTTGTTCCGGTATATGTTACACTTCCTGTTGAATAACAATAACTAATATTAGTTCCAGAGCGAGCTATTCCAACAAAACTACCATATCTGTCGTCTGCTCCAGAACCGCGAGTAACATTTCCCTTTGAATAACAATTTGTTATTGCAGAGTAGTTATCACCAACAAAACCACCAACAAGTGAACTACTTCCAGAAACATTTCCAGTTGAATAAGATTTTTCGATTAGTGCATTATTTAGTCCGGCCAAACCTCCTACATAAGAATATCCTGAAACCGTACCAGTATTACTACATTCCGAAATTTTATAACTTGAAGAACTTGCAGAAACATTTCCTGCTAAACCTCCAATTTTAATATGACTACCAGTTACGTTGGAACTATTTCTTGAATTAAGAATATTGACATTATTGTTATATCCTGTTAAACCCCCAATATTTTGATTTCCGCTGACCGTTCCATCAGAGGAAAAACAATATTGAATATTTGTATAGTCCGCGTAACCAACCAAAGAACCAACATAGTCATAACCAGAAATATCTGAATGACTAATTTCTAAATATTTAATTGTAGCACCGTTAGTGATACCGAAAAAGCCCACATAATTTTCATTTGGTCTGTTAATGTCAAGTCCAGAAATAATCCATACTTCATAAAATAATCCAGTCCAATTTCCAGAAAATGCAGTCGTTGCATTCCCAATTGGTTCAAAACCTAATCCATTATGCCAAGTTGATGAAGTTGAAGCATCGATTGTTTGTGTTTGTACAAAGTATTTATCCCAAACACTTGTATTTTTTGATAACCAATAAAGGTTGTTTAATGTTGATATTTGATATGGAGTTCCCTCGGTTCCATTACCCGAACTTGGTTGCCCGAATGTTTCATCATTTGCTCCGGCTTGCCAGTATAGAATTGGATAGTAACTATTTACTGTTCCAAGTTGGTCATCATCCCAATAATCATTTGAGCCGTTTGTTGTTTCGTAATTAAAATCCCAACCAGTTGCTGTGTAAGTTCTGTAATCCTTCATTTCAACTGTTGTTTTACTTGTTGCACCGGTTGCGGTTGATTGGTTTGAAGCATCATTATCCCACAAATTATTTGTGTAAGTATTAGCACCACCTGTGGTGTTATCATATCCCACAAAGCCTTTGGTTGTAGGACTTGTTGAACCAGTATAAATTACCCATCCAGTAGAATATGAATTTGAAATTGACGAAGCCCCACCTTCACTACTTACCTGCCCGATGAAAGCACCAAAATTTGTTGAAGTTCCTGTACTTCTTGTAACATTGCCTTTTGAATAGCAATTTGAAATTGTACTTGCTTCGATATATCCAATTAAACCACCAGCATCATTGGAAGAGCAAGAAACATTTCCAGTTGCATAATTTGCACGAATTGTTGAGTAAATTTCCCAGCCGATTAATGAACCGACATAATTTACACCCGAAACACTTGCTCTAGAATATGAATTTGTAACAGTATTCGCATTATTTGCACCTATCAAACCACCTGTGTAATCGCTTCCTGTAACACTTCCAGCAACTTTACAATTTGTAACCAAATTACCATAAGCAAAACCAACCAAACCACCAACAAAATCATCGCCAGTAATTGAGACTGCTATTAAGTTTACATTTGATATTTCGGCTACTCCGCTTGTGTAACCAAACAAACCAACATATTGTGTTAATGGTCGATTAATTGTGAGATTTGAAATAGAATAGTTTTGCCCATCGTAATATCCAGCAAATGGGTAAGCCGAACCTCCAATTTGAAGAAAACCATCGCCACTAGACCAACCAGAAGTAGCCGAAGCATCAATATTATTCATTTGCTTGTAATATTTTCCAGCAGAACTTGGTGTATTTAGGCTCATCCAATACAAGTTATCAACACTTGTAATTTGATATGGGTCGCCAACTGTTCCGCTTCCAGCTGGTGCTGTTGCAGTTTGTGCATTTAGCATACTGCTAAAAATCATTCCAACAAAAAGAATGACATACAATAATGGTATTTGTTTTTTCATTTTTAACTCCAAATAATTAGATTTTTATTATACTCTTAAAAAACTTTGAAAATGTATTTTCAGATTTTATAGGTGTTTGAATTGAGTTTGTCTTCAATTTTTCGCTAATGCGTAAGGTTTCGAATGCACTTTTAGGCAAAATTCTTTGTCCCTTTACTATCATTTTTATTTCTTGAAGTATTGATTCAAGTCTTTGAGCTTTTGCAATAATAGACGAAGCACCTTTTAGAATCATTTCGGATTCTTGTTCAAGATTTGAACTGTCTGATAGTGCAACAAGAGTCAAATTTGAGCTAATGTTTTTGATTTTATCAAGATTTGCCAAATTTTCTTTGTTGGATTCAAATAAAATTATTCCTTTTTTAGGAAGGTAGGCATCGAGCAATTCCTCCAAATTTCTGTATATAATTACATTTTTGAAGCTCGCAAACTCCAGACAAAACTCGCGTAACGATTTTGTGTAATTTATATTTTGGTCAACTATTATTAAATCCATAATTCCACTTATTTTGGTACTCAAAATAAAATTAATGCAAATTATGGGCTACTACCTATTGTGATAGTTCTTTGTGGTTTTCGAAAAAATACTATCTATTGTGATAGTATTTCTATTATGATTTCGCTCCTACGGAGCTAATTTCTTCTAACTTTGATTTGCTTGTTGTTTTGTAAATAGCTCCAGCGGAGCGTTATAATTCCATAATATTTAATGATTTTTAATTAAATCCGTTTGCTTGCATTTGTTGCATTCAAATTGGAGTGTAACGTGACAAATTTCAAATTTATTGTGCAATAATTTTTCAATTTTTTCAATAATTGAATCGGTTTTACTAACTGACATATCGTCAACAATCACGTGTGCTTCAAAGTGAACGTCCTTATCGTTAACTCGCCATAAATGAACGTGATGAATATTTTTAATTTCATCCAATTGCAAAATAGACTTTTCAATTTCAGTAATGGAAATATTTTCTGGCGCAGCCATCATTAAAACCAATGTTGCTTCTTTAACAATTGAATAGCTTTCTTTAATAATGTAAAGCGAAATTAAAACAGTTAGCAAAGGGTCAATCCAATAAATATTGTAAAAATGTATAAAAATTCCACCAATAATTACTGCTACGCTTGAAATTGCATCGCTTAAAAGATGAAAATATGCCGATTTTATATTAAGATTATCTTTGGCTCCACGTTTTAATAAAAAAGTTCCAATAATGTTTGCAAATAAACCTATTGAAGCCACAATAATCATCAAATTTCCTTCAATTTGTGTTGGATTTAGAAAGCGGTTATATGATGCGATAAACAGATAAATACTAATTCCAACCAAAACAGATGCGTTAAAAACAGCAGCAATAATTTCGGCTCGCTTAAATCCGAAAGTAAAATTTTGATTTGTTGGCTTTTCGTTCAATTTAATAGCAAAGTAGCTAATAATTATTGCAATTCCGTCGCTAAAATTGTGAAGTGCGTCGGAAATAAGCGAAAGGCTTCCAGAAATAATCCCTCCAATTAGCTCGGTAATTGAAATAATAAAATTCAAAAGCATAGTAATTAGAAGTCTAATGCCAGTAGTTTTGGAAGTTAAATTATTGTGGTTGTGACTATGATTATGTGACATTTTAATTCTTTCAATAATTCTAAAATTGGAGTGATAATTTACGTTTTTATTCTTTTCTTTGCGGGATTAATAAAAAAAAGCCCACCGAATGGTGAGCTTAAAAGCGACTTTAATTTAATAATTAAAGCGAAAGTACAGAATTTTCGTAACCAACATAACCAGATGGAACTTGTTTATCAGCTTCCAATTCGTTCATCCAAACCTTTCCATCCAACAAATATTTGAATTGATATTCTTTTCCACCATCAAAAGTTTTTTGAATTGAAAACGAACCATCTTTTTTAAGTTTTTTCATTTTGTCAGCTTCGGCATCCCAATTGTTGAAATCACCAACGAGAGAAGCGTTTTCAAACTCTTTTCCATCAACAGATGAAATGCTAAAATTGACTTTGCACTTGTCTTGTTTAAGTGCGGTTTTTTTAATTGACATATTATTCCTTTATTTTTTATTTAAATATCATTTTTGGATGTTCAAATTTAACAAAATTTAAGCAATTTTCACGCATTTATTAATCATTCTAAAAAAGTTAAGAAAGGTTCGGTTTTAGCAAATCCACTTAATCAATTTCCCTTTATCTTTTCGTTCTTTTAAATATGTTATATTGCATAACAAAATATTTAGTTTTGCAATCATCATTCAAAGTTTATTTAGTTAAAAATCAATTTAGGTTGGAAAGTGTATATTTATGGCTGAAAACGTAGCACCTGTAATATTAACGGCAATGGAAATTTCGTTGAGTTTTGGCGAGCAAATTATTTTCAAAGAGGCTTCGTTAAGCATTCACGAAGGTGATAGAATTGGTCTTGTAGGAAGAAATGGGGCTGGAAAATCGACATTTTTAAAAATTATTTCGGGCGAAATTAACCCAATGTCTGGAAATGTAGCGAAGAAGAAAATTCTGAACATTGGATTTTTAACACAGGATTTTACTTTAAATAATTCCAAAACTGTACTCGAAAATATTATGGATGGTGCAGAATCAATCACAAATTTAATTCACGAATACGAAAACACCGCTTACGATTCACCCAAACGCGATTTGCTTGAAAAGGAAATTAACGATAAAGATGCATGGAATCTTGATAAGCAGATTTCCATTTTAATGAAAGCACTTGATTCGCCTGAAGCAGATAGAACTGTTTCATCGCTTTCTGGTGGCGAAAAAAGACGAGTTGCGCTTTGCCGAGCTTTAATTTCCAAACCAGATTTGCTAATTTTGGATGAACCGACAAACCACCTCGATACTGATTCGATTGTCTGGATTGAAAATTTTCTTGCTGGATATAAAGGAACTTGCATTTTTGTTACTCACGATAGATATTTTCTTGATAGAATTGCAAACAGAATAGTTGAACTTGCAAATGGAAATTTTTATTCGCACAAAGGCAATTACACCGATTATTTGATTAACAAATCTGAGCGACAAGCAATTGATGAAGTTGAAGAAAGAAAACGACAAAATTTTTTACGACGAGAGCTTGAGTGGGTTAGACGCGGACCTAAAGCACGCACTACAAAATCAAAAAGTCGGCTCGATAAGTTTTATGAAATAGAGTCAAAAGAAACTTTGGAAGTTGAGTTGAACGTCGATTTGGTTATTCCAACACCCGAAAGATTAGGCAATAAAGTGGTTGAGCTAAATAATGTTGGAATTTCACTTGGCGGCAAGCAACTTTTTGAAGGTTTAACTTTTGCTTTCGATTCCAAAAGGCGATTGGGAGTAGTTGGTAAAAATGGTGTTGGTAAAACTACTCTTTTAAAAATGATTCTTGGTGAATTAAAACCAGAAACGGGACAAATTGAAATAGGTGAAAAAACCGAGTTTAACTATGTTGACCAATCGCGATTGACTTTAAATGACGAGCTGACAGTTATTGAATCAATTGGAGAAGGAAATAATTCTATAAAATTTGGCAATAGAGATTTGAACATTTATACATATTTACGCCGCTTTCTATTTACAGATGACAGAATTAACACAAAGGTTGGAAGGCTTTCAGGAGGCGAAAAAAGTCGTTTAACTCTTGCAAGTATCTTAAAAAATGGTGGAAATTTTATAATTCTTGATGAACCGACCAACGATTTGGATTTACCAACACTTCGTATTTTGGAAGAAGCTTTGCTTTCTTTTGATGGCGCTGTGGTTGTAGTAAGTCACGATAGATATTTCTTAAATCGTGTTTGTAATGGAATTTTGGCATTTGAAGAAAATGGTAAAATCCATTTTAGTGAAGGTGATTATAATTATTATGTAGAAAAGAAGAAATTAAGAAAATCTGATCCAATTTTAGTAACTGAAAATCAAAAACAAGAAGAAAAGCCAATAAAACCAATAGTTAAAAAGCTTTCTTGGAGTGAGAAAAAGGAATTGGATGAAATTGAAAACAAAATTCTTGAAGCAGAATCAGAAGTTGAAAGAATTGAATCCATATTTTCGTCACCAGAGTTTTTTTCAAAATATGCCGAACAAACGAAAGAATTAACCGAAAAACTGGAAATTGCAAAAGATAAAGTTCATTTATTATATAATAGATGGGAAGAATTGGAAGCTATAAAACTACAGAAATAGAATGAGCGAATTATCGAATGAATTGCTGATAATGTTCATATCGTTCAAAAATATCGCGGACATATTTAGCAGTTTCCTTGCCCTTCACTTTACCATTTCGGACTAAAGAATCTTTGTAATACTTAGGATTGGATTTATTTAACAAGTAAATTTCAACATTGTTAAACCAGATGTTCTTATCAGCCCCATATTTTGCGGCAAGTTTCCGTGCGTCTTCTATATGACCTTTACCAATATTGTACGAAGCCATTACAAATTTAGTCCTTTCACTAACATCGGGAATTTCTTTTTCCCAACTTTTTGAAAGCAATTCCAAATATTTAACACCAGCATCCAAATTTTTATGTGCACTAGAAAGGCTATCAACGCCAAATTTTTCGGCTGTAGATGGCATAAGTTGCATTAAACCTGATGCGCCAGCCCACGAAGTTTTACCATTTTCAAATTGGGACTCTTGATAAATTAAAGACGCAAGCAAACGCCAATCCCATTTTAGCGCTTTTGAATATGTTTTAATCAAATCATCATAAACAGAAATTTCACCACCGGTTAATGAAAAGAAATCACTATTAAACCTTTGTCTAAAAGAATCTTTATTATCAAAATACTTACGATATAAAACATAGTAATCGGCTTTATTTTTAACATTTTCAAACCAATCATTAATAGCGTTTAGAAGTTGAGGTGAATCTTGTCTAACCGCCCAAGCGTTTCTTTGTGGAAGCGAAATAGCAAGTCCAATATCAAGAATTGGATATTGAAACTGAAGCAAGCGAGCAATATTTTCATCTTCAACAGTATAGTCAATAATTCCATTAGCAACTTGAATTATTAAATCTTCGGAAGAAAGGCTATCGTCAGCAACGGTTATTTTAATATCGTCACCAATTTCATCTGATAAGTTCTTTAAACGAGTGATATATGGAAAAACTTTTGCAACGTGAATTTCCTTTCCCATTAAATCAATAGGCGAACTTATTAAACTTGCTTCAATTTCATGAAGTTTCATTTGTCGCCAATTTTTGGGTTTGCGTTGTATTAAAACTTGGCTGGAAGTTGTGTGGTGGTTAACGAAACTAACGTGTCGCTTTCTGCGTTTTGAAATAATTAAATTATTAGCAATTAAATCACCTTCACCATTATTAAGCATATAAATCATTTCATCGGTTGAATATGCAACTTTAATTTCCAATTCCAAATCCAAATGCTTAGCCAGCTGAGAGAGAAGCTCATATTCAAATCCCATAGGTTCGCCTTTATAAATAAAATAGCTATAGGCATTATAACCTGTTATTGCAATAAGCTTTTTCTTCGCTTTTATTTCTGGAAGATCAATTCCTAAATGATTTTTGTAAAGAGAACCAAAATTATTTTTATTTTCTACAGTACAGCTAAAAAGTAATTGAATGCTTATAATTAGGAATAATATTTTTATTTTTAAACTCAGATTAACCTAGTTTGATGTTGAAATAATTGTTTTGTGTGCCAAATTACAATAAACATTTTGTAATTACAATATTGATTAATATAGAAATATTTTAATGAAATTTTTAATTATAAAGGAGATTTAACAAAATGATAAAAAAAACAGCTCTGTTTGTAACATTACTTTTGTTTGTTACTTCAAATTTTTTAGCAAATCAGAAGATTACTAAATTGCCAAAAGGAGTTTCGATTCATCTATTGGATAACGGATTAAAAGTATTGCTAATTGAAAATCCAGCATTACCAATGATTGGCGTAAATACTGTCGTAAAAGTTGGTTCTGCATACGAAACATTTGCAACAAGTGGAATGACCCACATGCTTGAGCATCTTTTGTTTAATGGAACTTCCAAAATGACACAACGCGAACTTTATGATTTAACCGATAAAATTGGTGGATATAATAACGCGAACACATCCGAATATTACACTAATTTTATGATGGTAACTCCTTCTGAAAATATTGTTGAGGGAATGAAAATACAAGCTGGAATGTTATTTGACTCAATTCTACCTCAAGAAAATTTTGAAAAAGAAAAGGGAATTATACTTGAAGAAATAGCTAAATCGCTTGCTGATTCAAAAGAACAACTTTACCGAAATTCAATAGATATTTTATATGAAGGTCATGCACTTTCATTACCAACTCTTGGAACGTATGAAACTATTAAAAATATGAATAGAGATTATGTATATAATTTCTATAAAAATAATTTTGTCCCAAATAATATGCTAATGAGTGTTATTGGAAATTTCAAAGCCGACGAAATGCTGGAACAGATTAAAAGTATTTATGGAATAATTCAACCAGGAATAGTATCAAACATTACTTCTGATAATTGGAACATTGGATTTGAACAGCCCAAAACAGACGAAAGGCGAATGATTAGTCACCGATTTTATAAAGGAGAAAAAACACAACTACAGCATTTTTATTTTGTGGAGAAACAATCATCTGAATTTTTTAATCTATTAAATTTAGCATTAGAAAACGAAAAAGATAAGCTTGAAAACTCTATGAAAGAAAAATTTGGCGATATAATTGAAGCTGTAAGTTTTACAATTCATAATTACCCAATTGCAAGCTTTGTTGAAGTAAGTTTATCATTAAATAACGAAGATAAAATAAATGCGGTTTCAGATTATCTTAATATACAATTAAAGAGAATGGAGTTTTCACTTTCGGAAGAGTTTATTAACAATGAAGCTGTTAAAGTTAAGTCGGAATTTCTGAAACAAATAGAAAAACCGCACATGTTCGGAATTTATAATGCCAATTTAATCATCCAAAATGGTTTAGATGCAATAATAGAGCAATTTAGTGGAAACGGCGTAATTGAAGCTGGTAAAATATTAAATTCATTTAGAATTAAAAATGAACCTCAAATATTAATTCAACATCCATTAAAAAATGAAAATAGCGATAGTAACATAAATGTAAAAACCGAAATGTTTGAAAATGGGGAAAATAAATCTGTTGTTATAGCAAAACAGAATAATGCAAGTGAGTTACTTGCTATTCACTATTTGTTTAAATATAAAGCTGAGTTTGAAAGTAAATACAGAAACGAAGTTGCAAAAAAATGGCACGATGCATTTGGCGACAGAATGAATTCGGAAGAAAATCAGAAGAAAATTGCAAAATATGGATTGAGTTTTGTAGTTAACGACAATCCATTTATTCCAATGGATAATATTTATTTAAGCCCAACTTTTGGATATATCCGAGTTGAAGGACTTGCAAACGATATAGAAGGTGCTATAAAATTTCTGAATGAGCAAATGTTAAACTTTATTCCAACAGAAGAAGAATTTAACAAAGTAAACAAATCAAGTGGTGGAATGCATTCAATGATGGGCGGAAAAGATAAAAGTCAGCAAATATATGACACAGCATACGAATCGCTGGTACTTGAACCAGTAGTTGAAACACGCGACATCAAAATATTAAATTATAACAGATTCTTAGAGTTTGGAAAGGAATATTTTACACCAAATAATATAATTATCTCGGTGGTATCAAACGAAAAGCCAGAGACTGTAAATGGATATTTTGCAAATTTCAAATCGGTAAGTGAAAACGAACTAAGTGGCTTGGCAAAAGAAAGAGGAATTAAAAAATGGGATGAATCGAAAAAGATTGAAAAAGAAGCTGGTGGCGAGCAATCGCAAACTTTTTATGGTTTTGTGAAAACAATTGATAAGAGTGACGAAGCTGCTTTGACAATATTATCTCTTATTTTAAGTGATGATATTTCTTTTAACATACGCGAAAAGCAAGGATTAGCATACCGAATGTCAAGTGGAATTAAAATAGTCAATGATAAAGCTCTTTTTTACGTTAATGTTCCAACTCAACCTAAAAATGTTGAGAAGTTGCTTCCTCAATTTGCTGGTTTATTCAACCCAGAATTTGTTGTTGCAAAAACTGAATCAGATATTGAAAAAACAGTAAATATGTATTTAGGGAAAATGATGTTTAGAAGACTTTCGAGCATAAATCAGGCATACTATTTGGCTCAATCTTATTATTACAATGGTAAAATAACAAGTGATGACGAAAGTCTTGCTGATATTAAGAATGTAAAATTGGACGATGTTAAAGGAGTTGCAAATAAATATATGACAATAGAAAACCCAATTGAAATATTAATTCGCTAAAAATAGGAAATGTCTAAATTCAAGTTTCCATAAACATTAGGAATAGAAATGATAAAGAAAATATTATTATTGGCATTAACAAGCTTTGTTGTAAACGCACAAACAAAGTTAGTTCACCACGAGATAGCCGCGGTTGTAGAACCAAGCAAATCGTTTATCTCTGTAGTTGATATAATTACAATACCAGAAGCAATGCTGAAAGAAGAAATAAAATTCAAACTTCATAGTGGTTTAAAAGTTGAAGAAAATTCAATGGTTGAACAAATGAGTGAAGCAGAAAGCGCTGAAGATATAGGTATGGACAAAGATGATTCTGGTTCTACAAGTAAATTATTATTGAGTATATACAAACTCAAATTACCAGAAAACGTGAATGGTGATTTGCTATTTAAAATTGAATACAGCGGAAAGATTGAATCTCCAATTGAACAAAGCGAGGAAAATTATGCTAGAGGATTTAGCGAATCACCTGGAATTATTTGGGAAAAAGGAATTTATCTTGCCGGCTCTACTTATTGGATTCCTTATTTTAATGATGATTTTATTTCTTTTAATTTAACAACAACAGCTCCAAAGGAATGGAAATCAGTTTCAATAGGAACAAGAACATTTGAAGAAAATAATGAGACAAATCATATTGATAAATGGGAATCACCAACTCCACAAGAGGAAGTATTTTTAATTGCGGCTCCTTTCGTTGAGTATTCTTTTTCGATGGGGGCAATTGAAGCAATGGCTTTTTTAAGAACTCCAGATGAAGCTATGGCAAATAAATATCTTGAAACCACAGCCCAGTATATGGAAATGTACCGAAAACTTATTGGACCATATCCATATACAAAATTTGCTTTGGTTGAAAACTTTTGGGAAACTGGTTACGGAATGCCGTCTTTTACATTGCTTGGTGAAAAAATAATTCGCTTTCCGTTTATTTTGCATTCATCTTACCCGCACGAATTGCTACATAATTGGTGGGGCAATTCGGTTTATGTTGATTTTGAAAAGGGAAATTGGTGCGAAGGAATAACGGCTTATATGGCTGACCATTTAATTAAGGAACAACGAGAACAGGCTGTTGAATACAGAAGATCAACGTTGCAGAAATTTACCAATTTTGTTAATGAAAAAAATGATTTTCCGTTAAACAAGTTTTTATCTCGCCACGACGAAGCTACTGAATCAATTGGTTATGGAAAGAGTTTGATGTTCTTTCATATGCTAAGGCTTAAAGTTGGTGATGAACTGTTTGTTAAAGGATTTCAAAAATTTAATAGAGATAATAAATTTAAACGAGCTTCTTTTGACGATATTAGAATTGCATTTGAGGAAGTTACCGAACAGGACTTAAAATGGTTTTTTGAACAGTGGATTAATAGAACTGGAGCTCCAGAAGTTGTTTTATCCGATGTAATAGTAAAAAATGTGCGCGATTTTAACAACATTTCATTCACCTTAAAGCAAATTCAAAAGGATGATGTGTTTTATCTTGATGTGCCAGTTACTATTGTTACTGAAAAAGGAACTCAAACAGAAATATTTCAGATGAATGAAAAAGAAGGCAAGTTTAATTTTACATCAAAAGAAAGGCCGATTGAAATATTGGTTGATTCACAATTTGATTTGTTTCGTAAACTTGACCCAATGGAAACTCCACCAACATTCACTGAATTATTTGGAGCAAAAGAGACTTTGATATTGCTTCCCAAAAATAATAAGGAAATATATAATCAATTTATTTCTCAGTGGATTAAAGGGGAAGAAGATAAATATGAAATTAAAAATGATGAGGAATTAGAAGAACTTCCAACAGAAAAGACTATTTTAATTTTTGGTTTGGATAATAAATTTGTTTCAGTTGTTGGAAATGGAATTAGAGATTTCAATTCTTCAATTGGCTTGAACAAAGTAGTATTTGAGAACAAGGATGTTGCCACCGAAAACAATAGTTTCTTTTTGACAACTTCAAATCCTAAAAATAGTAGAGAAGTAATTGGATTGTTTTCAATAGGAAACGATAAAGCGGTTGATGGCTTGGTGCGAAAATTGCCTCATTACGGAAAGTACAGTTACCTTGCGTTCTCTGGTGATGAACCAACAAATATTGAAAAAGGTCAGTGGGCGGTTGCTAATTCGCCACTTACAAAAATACTTGATTCAAATAAGGATAAACCGAAAACTATAATTGAAAAACGAAAAGCACTTGCAACGCTTGACCCAGTGTTTTCAACTGAAAGAATGATGGAAAGTGTAAAATACTTAGCTTCTGCAGAATTAAAGGGCAGAGGCATTGATACTCCAGAAATTGACAAAGCTGCCGAATATATAAAAAGCAAGTTTGAAGAATATGGATTGCAACCTGGTGGCGATAATGGTACGTATTTCCAAACTTGGGAACAAGATGTGTTGAATAAGAAAAATATAAAACTTAAAAATGTGATTGGAATTATTCCAGGAACAGATGCTGAGTTAAAAAATGCACCTCTTGTAATATCTGCACATTATGACCATTTGGGAACTGGCTGGCCAGATGTAAAAAAGGGAAATGAAGGTAGTATTCATCCAGGAGCGGATGATAACGCGAGCGGAATTGCGGTTATGTTAGAACTTATTCAAACAACAGCAAAATCACTAAATCCCGCTCGGACAGTGATATTTGTCGCGTTCACTGCAGAAGAAGCTGGGTTGATTGGTTCGCGACATTTTGTAAATAGTTACAATAATTATCAAATTGAAAAAATTATTGCTAATCTAAATCTTGATTCGGTTGGTAGAATGTTTAACTCAAAATTAATTGTGTTGAACAGTATCTCAGCGAGAGAATGGAAATTCATTTTTATGGGAACTGAATACACAACTGGAATAGCAACTGAATTATCAACTCAAGACCTTGATGCAAGCGATCAAATGGCATTTATTGAAAAAGGAATACCTGCAGTCCAGTTTTTTGTTGGTCCAAACGAGGATTATCATAGACCAACTGATGTGATTGAAAAACTTGATCCAAGTGGATTGGTAAAAACTGCAACTATTGTAAAAGAAACTCTACTTTATCTTGCCGATAGAAAAGAGCCAATGACTTTTACTGGAAAGGCAAAAGATGTTATTCCAAGTGCTAAAACACCAATGGGACAAAGTGGAAAGAAAACGGCAACGGGATTTATGCCAGATTTTGCATTTTCGGGTGAAGGCGTTAAAGTTGGCGCAGTTGCCGAAGGTTCTCCAGCTGAAACAGCGGGAATATTAAAAGGTGATATTATAAAGGCGTTTAATGGAAATGAAGTAAAGGATTTGAATATTTACACAAAGTATCTTTATGCTCAAAATCCTGGTGATGAAGTGAAACTAACACTTGAAAGAAATGGTGAAATTTTAGAAGTAAATATAATTTTGAAAGAAAGATAAATCCAGAAAAGTAGAGATGATGCAATTCATCTCTACTTTTAATAAAATGTTACATCGTAATCAATAAAACTGCCCTTTTCGTAATTAAACTTAGCGCTAAAAATCTTGTCTTGAAATAACCAATGAATAAAATGCTTGTCTCCTTCCCAAAGATTTAATTTAGGTAGGTTTTCATTTTCAATCCACTCCAAATGACCTTCGTTAGATTCGATTAATTCTCCTTCAAATTCGGGGATTGTGAATACAAAAACATACCAATCGTCTTTTCCATCAAACATGGGAAAAGTGATGTGACCTTTTAAAATTAGCTTTTTTGCATCAAGTCCAGACTCTTCTTTTAATTCTCTTATAGCGCAATCTTCTGGAGATTCTCCCAATTCAAACTTGCCACCAAGTCCATTCCATTTGCCTTCGTGGTAGTCATTTTCCTTCTTATTTCTATAAAGCATAAGAGTTTTATTGTTTTTTTGAACATAAAGCAAAGTTGCAAGTTTCATATTTGGGTCTTCATTAATAGTTAAACGTCAAGATATTTGCCGAGTAATAGATAATTTTTAACGTAATCATTTATTCCATCTTCTAAAGAAGATATTTCATTTGTGTAGCCAGTTTGTCTAATTTTATCAATGTTAGCTTCTGTGAAATATTGATATTTATCCTTCAATTCGCTTGGCATTTCAATAAATTCAATGTTAACAGGTTTTCCAATAGCGTTAAAAACGGCAGTAACAAGATCAACCCAAGTGCGGACTTTTCCTGTTCCAACGTTAAAAAGGCCATTAATATTTTTGTTTTTGTAAAAATGCAGAGTCATATCCACTGCATCTTTTACATATATAAAATCGCGTTTCTGTTCGCCATCTTTATAGCCATCTTTGTAAGATTTAAATAGTTTAACTGAGCCAGTTTTCATAATTTGTTCGAACGATTTATGAACAACGCTGCGCATATCATCTTTGTGATATTCATTTGGACCATAAACATTAAAATATTTTAATCCAACAACTTCTTCATTATAACCAGTTTTGTGCAACCACAAATCGAGTAAATGTTTTGAATAGCCATACATATTAAGTGGGCGGAGAGTATTTAAAGCATGTTCATCGTCAATATAGCCCAAAGAACCATCGCCATAAGTAGCTGCGGAAGAAGCGTAAATGAAACGAGCGCGATTTGTAATTGCATATTTTGCAAGATCTTGCGAAAAGTGGTAATTATTTTGGAGCAGATAATCTGCATCTTTTTCAGTTGTAGATGAGCAGGCCCCTAAGTGAAATATTGTATCAACTTCAAAAGGCAAAACGTCGTTTAATACAAGTTCTATAAATTCATCAGGATGATAAATGTCGATAAATCTTAATCCAGTAAGATTTTTCCATTTTTCATCTTTTCCTAACTCATCAACTATAATTATTTCTTCTTCACCCATTTGATTTAATTTCCAAATCAAAGCGCTTCCAATAAAACCAGCACCACCTGTAACTATTATCATATTAACTCCAACTAATTCTTAAAACCAATTAAGGCAAATTTAGGTATATTTGTGTTTAGCTTCAAAGAAAATTGAAGTTATATTGTTTTATTAAAGATTGTTGGGTTTGTCCCAAAGATGTAAAAATGAGAATATTATGAACAGAATTGATGAAATAAAGAAAATACTTGGCGAAAGAATAATGCTTTTGGATGGTGCAATGGGTACAATGATTCAAAAGCATAGATTGACAGAAGCTGATTTTAGAGGTGAGCGTTTCAAAAATCATAATGTAAATTTAAAAGGAAACAACGATTTGCTTTCGCTAACGCAACCCGAGATTATCTTAAATATTCATCGTGAATATCTCGAAGTTGGTGCGGATATTATTGAAACAAATACTTTTAATGGAACTTCGATATCGCAGGCAGATTACGAAATGCAGGAATTTGTTTATGATATCAATTATGAATCGGCAAAATTGGCAAAAATTGCTGCCAACGAGTTCAGCAAATTAACGCCCAATCAACCTCGATTTGTTGCTGGCTCAATGGGTCCAACAAACAAAACGCTTTCAATGTCGCCAGATGTAAATAATCCTGGATATAGAGCCGTAACTTTTGACCAAGTTAAACAAAGTTTTAAGGAACAAGCTAAGGGATTGATTGATGGCGGTGTTGACATACTTTTAGTTGAAACAGTTTTTGACACTCTTGTTGCAAAAGCAGCTCTGGTTGGAATTGAAGAATTATTTGACGAAATGAAATTAACACTTCCAATTATGATTTCGGGAACAATTGTTGACCAAAGTGGAAGAACTCTTTCTGGACAGACTACAGAAGCATTTTATATTTCAATTGCAAATACTAAAAATTTGCTAAGTATTGGTTTAAACTGTTCATTAGGTCCACAACAAATGCGTCCGCATATTGAGGAATTATCACGAATTTCGAATTGCTATATTTCACTTTATCCAAATGCTGGTTTACCAAATGAATTTGGCGGTTATGATGAAACTCCAGAAGCTATGAAATATACTTTAAGCGATTACGCACAACATGGATATTTTAATATTATTGGAGGTTGTTGCGGAACTACTCCACAGCACATAAAAGCTTTTGCCGATATGATTAAAAACGTTACACCTCGTAAACCCCAAATGGTTGAAAAATATTTGAGATTAAGCGGAATGGAGCCACTAATCATAAATAATAATTCCATTTTTGCAAATGTTGGTGAGCGGACAAATGTTGCCGGTTCAAAAATGTTTGCAAGATTAATAAAAGAGGAAAAATATGAAGATGCTCTTGTTGTTGCTCGTCACCAAGTGGAAGGCGGAGCACAGATAATTGATGTGAACATGGATGACGCAATGCTCAATTCTGAAGAATCAATGACTAAATTTCTAAATATGATTTCATCCGAGCCAGATATTGCAAAACTTCCAATAATGATTGATTCTTCTAAATGGTCAGTTCTTGAAGCTGGTCTAAAATGTTTGCAAGGAAAAGGCATTGTTAATTCAATTAGTTTAAAAGAAGGCGAAATTGAGTTTAAACACCGAGCAAAAAAAGTTATGGAATATGGTGCTGCCGTAATTGTAATGGCTTTTGATGAATTAGGCCAGGCTGATACTTTTGAAAGAAAAATTGAAATTTGCGAACGAGCATATAAAATATTAATAAATGAAGTTGGCTTTCCTGCAGAAGATATAATTTTTGACCCAAATATTTTTGCAGTTGCAACAGGAATGGAAGAACACAATAATTACGCACTTAACTATATAAACGCAACAAAATGGATTAAAGAAAATTTGCCATTTGCCAAAATTTCTGGTGGTGTTAGTAATCTTTCGTTTTCATTTAGAGGAAATGATAGAATTCGCGAAGCAATGCACTCTGCATTTTTGTTCCACGCAATAAAAGCTGGAATGGATATGGGAATTGTAAATGCAAGTCAATTGGAAGTTTATGAAGAAATTCCAAAAGATTTGCTGGAAAGAGTTGAAGACGTAATTCTTAATAGACGACACGATGCAACCGAGCGACTAATTGAAATTGCCGAAAAAGTTAAAGGCGAAGTGAAAGATGAAACCAAAGTTCTTGAGTGGCGTAATAATGCGGTTGAAGAACGGCTAAAACATTCGTTAATTAAAGGACTTACAGAATTTATTGAGCTGGATGTTGAGGAAGCTCGCAAAAAGTATAAATCCCCAATCCGCGTTATTGAAGAACCGTTAATGGCGGGAATGAACGTAGTTGGCGATTTGTTTGGCGATGGAAAAATGTTTCTGCCACAAGTTGTTAAAAGCGCTCGCGTTATGAAAAAAGCGGTTGCCTATTTGCTTCCTTATATTGAAGAAGATAAGCTAATTTCTGGAAATACAGAAAAAGCCGGTAAAATATTGCTTGCAACAGTTAAAGGCGATGTTCACGATATTGGCAAAAATATTGTTGGAGTTATTTTAAGTTGCAACAATTACGAAATTATCGATCTTGGTGTAATGGTTCCAACAGAAAAAATTATCCAAATGGCAATTGAAAATGATGTTGATATAATAGGACTTAGTGGATTAATAACGCCGTCTTTGGAAGAAATGGTACACGTTGCCTCCGAAATGGAGAGATTGAATGTAAAAATACCTCTCTTAATTGGAGGTGCAACAACATCAAAAGCACATACTGCATTAAAAATTGCTCCACAATATTCTGGAACAACTGTTTATGTAATTGATGCTTCGCGAAGTGTTCAAATTGCAAGAAACTTATTAAATAAATCAATTAACACCGATTATAGTAAAGAAATTGCGTTGGAATACGCTAAATTTAGAGATGATTACTCCAAACGGACTGAAAAGAAAGAATATCTCTCTTTGGTAGGTTCACGTGAAAATAAATTGCAAATTGACTGGAATAATTTCAATTCTGTTTCTCCAAATAAACTTGGAATTACAATTTTTAATAATTTTCCACTGAGCGAGTTGGTCAAATTTATCGATTGGACTCCTTTTTTTAGAACTTGGGAGCTAAAAGGTAAATATCCCGATATTTTTAATGACGAAGTTTATGGAAGTGAAGCTCAAAAATTATTTGATGAAGCAAACAAATATCTTCAAAAAATTATTGATGAAAAAATGCTAACAGCTAATGGAATTGTTGGAATCTTTCCTGCAAATTCGGTCGAGGATGATATTGAAGTTTATAAAGATGAGATTTCAAAGGAATTGCTTACAAAATTGTTTACCTTGAGACAGCAAAATAAAAAATCTGAGAATTCCAACAATATCGCATTGGCTGATTTTGTTGCCCCTAAAGAAAGTGACAAAAATGATTATATTGGAATGTTTGCTGTAACTTCTGGAATTGGGATTGAAAAAATTATTGAAAAACATCAATCGGAACATGATGAGTATAGCATTATTATGGTAAAAGCAATTGCTGATAGACTTGCAGAAGCTTTTGCAGAATTATTGCATAAAAAAGTTAGAACCGAAATTTGGGGTTATGCAAACAACGAAAACATTTCAATTGATGAGATAATAAAAGAAAAATATGTTGGAATTAGACCAGCTCCAGGTTATCCTGCTCAACCAGATCATACAGAAAAAGTAACAATTTTTAATATTCTTGACGTTGAAAGCAAAATTGGAATTAGTTTAACCGAAAATTTGTCAATGTATCCTGCTTCATCTGTTAGTGGGTTATATTTTGCAAATACAGAAGCTAAGTACTTTTCAATTGGTAAAGTTTCTAAAGACCAAGTTGAAGATTATGCAGTTCGGAAACAAATGAGTGTAACAGAAGTTGAAAAATGGCTAAATTCGAATTTGAATTATTAATCCAAATACTAGAATTTTCATAATTTTTAACAATAATTTAACAGATAATAAGTATTATTATTTTCAGTTCTAATTATATTTGAACATCAAAAAAAAAAAGGAAAAATAATGATTTTAAGAGAAGGTGATGAAGTGATTTATCAATTTCCACTGAATACAGATAAAAGAGTTCAAGGAACTATTGAATTTTTGGGTGAAACGGTTATCCATTTCAAAACAGTTGAGGGATATTCAATAAAAATTTCCGAACAACATTTTGAAAATATCTTCCCTGTAGAAAAAATATAAACCGCTGATTAAAAACGCGTATTAATAATCGTAAATCAAAAGAAATCTAATTAAATTTAACTCAATTATTTTTGAAATAAATTTTGAGTTAAATATGTTTTTACGATTAAAATTCTGTCTAATTATACTTATTCTATCAATTTCTGCTTTTGCTCAAACAAAATCATTTGAGGATGAATATTCAAAAAGTGATTTTCTGATAGAAATGCGAGATGGAACTAAATTATACACCGTCGTTTATGCTCCAAACGATATTTCAGTTGAATATCCATTTCTAATTACTCGCACTCCTTACGGTTCTGGTCCTTACGAAAAAGACAAATATCGCGAATTTCCAGAATATTTAGCAAAAGAAAAATTCATTTTTGTGTATCAAGATGTTCGTGGAAAGTATATGTCCGAAGGCAATTTTGTGGATGTTCGTCCATTTATACCAAATAAAGCAAAAAATGAAATTGATGAATCAACCGATACTTACGATACAATTGAGTGGCTACTAAAAAATATTTCAAATAATAATGGAAAAGTAGGAATATTTGGAATTTCATATCCGGGATTTTACTCAGCAATGGCTTTAAATGATTCGCATCCAGCACTAAAAGCGGTTTCACCACAAGCACCAATTGCCGATTGGTTTATTGGAGATGATATGCACCACAATGGGGCTTTTACTTTGGCGCTTTCTTATGTGTTTTATTCAAGTTTTGGCGTTATCCGCCCCGAACCAACTACAAGCAGAAATCTTCGAATTGTTGATTTAGTTGGCGATTCTTATAATTATTTTCTAAAACTTGGCACTTTGAAAAATATAAATGATAATTATTTCAATAATTCAATCTCTTTTTGGAATGATATGATAAAGCATGAAACTTACGATTCATTTTGGAAAGAAAGAAGCACACTCAACCATTTTAATTCCGTTTCGCCCGCAGTTATGACTGTAGGAGGTTGGTTTGATTCGGAAGATTTATACGGAGCGTTGAAAACTTATAAAACTATCGAAAATAAAAATCCTCAAGCAAATAACACATTAGTTATTGGACCTTGGGCTCATGGCGGTTGGGCAAGAACTGATGGAAGTTCTTTCGGCGATTTAACGTTTAATTCCAACACAAGTGATTATTATCAAAAAGATTTGGAACTAAAGTTTTTCCAACATTATTTGAAAAATGAAGGAAATAGTGATTTTCCCGAAGCAGTTATTTATGAAACTGGGACAAATAAATGGAACGAATTTGATGAATGGCCCCCAAAAAATTCACATAAAACTGATTTTTATCTAGGTGAAAATGGAAAATTATCAAAAAACAAGCTTTCCTCTACTAAAAATTTCACAGAATATATCAGTGATCCGTCAAAACCAGTTCCATACACAGCTAAATTTCACAAAGCGGATAAAATGTACAACTATGTATTTCCAGTCGAAGACCAAAGATTTGCGTCTGCACGCAATGATGTAATTACATTTGAAAGCAAAAGGTTAGAAAAAGCTATCACATTAGTTGGTGAAATTGAAGTTGAACTTTTTGTTTCTACATCTGGAACTGATTCGGATTGGATTGTGAAAATAATAGATGTTTTGCCAGATTCTTTGTTGGAGGTAAGTTTGGATGGAAATGCAATGGCAAATTATCAAATGTTAATCCGTGCAGACATAATGCGAGGAAAATTTAGAAATAGTTTCGAAAGTCCAGAACCGTTTGTTCCAAACGAAGTAACAAAAGTTAAATTTAACCTAAATGATGTAAATCATACTCTCTTAAAAGGACATAAATTAATGGTGCAAATTCAAAGCAGTTGGTTTCCATTGTTTGATAGAAATCCTCAAACGTTTTGTAATATTTATAATGCCGAAGAAAAGGATTTTCAAAAAGCAACTCAGCGAGTTTATCACACAAAAGAATATCCTTCAAAAGTTGTATTTAGAGTTTTGGATAACTAAATTAAAAAAAGGCTAACAAACATTTTCAGTTCGTTAGCCTAAAACTAATCAGAATAACTAAATTTCTAACTATTATGGATTTGGAAATGTTGTTCCAGTAATAGCATTTGGTGAAAATACCATTTGAACTGTAATTTTATTTCCATTAGCGCCATTTTCGGTTCCGGTAGCAACCAATGTAACGGTTTGAGCAGCAACAGTTGCTTCAACAGCAGCACCCATATTAGCAGTTGAATCCAATGAAGCAGGAACTTCCCAACCAGTAAATGTGTTTCCACCACCACCCATTGCAGCAGGTTTTCTGTAATATTGTTGTGCCATTGAACCAATTGTTTGTAAATCGGCCACTAAAGCACTTTTGTTAGCTTCAACGCTACTTGCGGTGAATACATTAATACCAACTACCACAGCGATACCAACTATAATTACGCCAAGAACGATAAGTAATAATTGTTGTTGTCCCATTTGTTTCTCCTTTGTTTGTTATAGAATGTTATTTATTTTTTAATGAACTATTTCAACTGTAAAATTATCTGGCAAAACAGTTATTTTAACCTCAACAGAATCATTCCCTTGAACAATTTCATTTCCTATTCCAATAATTACAACATTATTTTCGGAAACAGTTTCGGAAAAGCTACCGTTAGCATTTGTTCTCAACATTTCGGGAATTTCCCATCCGGTAAATTTACTCGAACCTCCGCCCATTGCTGTCGGTGTTTTGTAATACCGTTGGGCTTCACTTGCAAGATGTATAAGATCGTTTGTAACATTATTTCGTTTTGCTTCAATTGCGTTTGCTGTAAATAAATTAATACCGACAACAACTGCTACACCGACAATAATGATGCCAAGAATGATTAGTAATAGTTGTTGCTGTCCCATTAAATTCCAAAATTAATTAATATTATGTCGCATATTTTACAAGTATAATGCCAAAAGCAAAATTCGACCATAAAATGATATCATATCCGAGGTTTATTTTTCAAATTGTGCAGATTTTCAAATTAAATATGGCATTAGAATCATACAACTTTATAAAATGTGAGAAATCTTTATTTTTTTGAATAAAGTAAATAGACCCTTAAAAAATCAATTTGTATCAAATTACTTAAAAAAGTTGGCAATTATTTAACCAAATGACATGTAAATATTACATGTTAAATAATTATAATGTAATAATTACAAGTAATTATTACTACTCATGTAAATATTACTTATATAACCAGCGGATATTGGAAAGTAATTCTGTCTGAACCTTTTTAAAAGGTTCAGACAGTTGAAGTGGAAATTTATCGAATTTTTATAAAGAGCTCTTTCAATTGCTCTTCATCTACAAAAGATGGGGCGTCATCCATTAATGATGTTGCGCTACTTGTTTTTGGGAATGCAATAACATCTCTGATAGAATCTTCACCGGCAAAAAGCATTGCAAGTCTGTCAAATCCAAAAGCAATTCCTCCATGAGGAGGTGCACCAAATTTAAATGCATTCATCAAAAATCCAAATTTTGTGTTTGCTTCTTCTTTTGAAACGCCGAGTGCATCAAACATTTTTGATTGCAATTCTTGATTATGAATTCTAATCGAACCTCCTGCAATTTCATTACCATTTAGCACTAAATCATAAGCACGTGCATTTACACTGCCTGGATCAGTTTCCAGTTTATCAACTTCGTCAAGATTTGGTGATGTAAATGGATGATGCATTGCATAAAATCGCTTTGTATCTTCATCCCATTCCAACAAAGGAAAATTTGTAACCCATAAAAGAGCTGGTTTTGAGTCTGGTTTAATTAAATCCAATCTTTTTGCCATTTCCAGACGTAAAAAGCCCATTATTGACAATGATTTCATTTTTGGACCTGAAATGATAAAAATCAAATCGCCAACTTTTGCACCAAGATTATCGATTATTCCTTGTTTTTCTTCGTCCGACATAAATTTAGCAACAGGGGCATCTAAACCATCTTCGGTAACTCTCATCCAAATTAGTCCGCCAGCGCCTAATTGTTTCACAAAATTGGTAATTACATCAAGTTGGTTTCTGGTATAATCGCCACAACCTTGGGCAAGTAATCCAGTAATTATACCATTTTTATCAAGTGAATCTCTAAAAACTCTAAAATCAGATTTTTCAAACACATGATTTAAGGTTTTCATTTCCAAGTTAAAGCGTAGGTCAGGTTTATCACTTCCATATTTTTCCATTGCTTCTTGAAAATTGATTCTTTTGATTGGAGTTTCTAGTTCAAAATTTTTGGTTTCCTTAAAAAGTTTAATCATTAATCCTTCAACCATTGCAAAAATATCTTCTTGGTCAACAAACGACATTTCAATATCAATTTGGGTAAATTCTGGCTGTCGGTCAGCTCGTAAATCTTCATCTCTAAAACATTTTACAATTTGGAAGTATTTATCAAACCCAGCAACCATTAGTAATTGTTTATAAGTTTGTGGCGATTGAGGAAGTGCATAAAATTTTCCACGATGAACACGGCTTGGAACAAGAAAATCACGAGCACCTTCTGGAGTTGATTTCATCAAATATGGAGTTTCAATTTCCAAAAATCCATTATCATTAAAATAATTGCGTACTGAATTATACATTTTTGAACGCATAATTAAGTTTTTTTGCATTTTTTCACTTCTTAAATCTAAATAGCGATATTCTAATCTTATATCTTCATTGACATTTTCGCTTTTTTGAATAGGAAAAGGAGGAGTTTTGGATTCATTTAAAATTAATAGTTTATCAACCATTACATCAATTAAACCTGTTGGAATTGATTCATTTTCTGTGTTTTCTGGACGTTTTCGAACAGTTCCTTCAACAGCAACAACATATTCACCACGTAAAAGAGAGCCAATATTATGTGTTTCTACATTATAATGTGGTTCAAAAACTATCTGAGTAATTCCATATCTATCGCGTAAATCAACAAAAATTACACCGCCAAGGTCGCGTCGTGTATCAACCCAACCATTTAAAACTACTTTTTCATCAATATTTGATTCTCTTAATTCACCGCAAGTGTGCGTTCTTCTGTTAAATTTCATTTTTATAATCCTACACTATTTTATTTGAAACTCATTATTTTATGATTGAGTTTCAAAAATATTCACATTTTTTGTTAAAATTGAGTACAAAAATAGCAAAATCAGATTCGTATTCAAAGCATAATTAGGTTTATTGGAATAAATTGAAGTCATATTTAAGGTTTTATTCATAATATCGAAAATGAATGGATAGATATTCAGTTACAGCTATTTGGCTTATTATAAATTTGGAAGCAAAAAATACCATTTTGTTATCAAAACTTTAAATTTAGATAATAATTTAGCTTACAAATTAGAAGTTAATTAAGTTCAAAAAAACATTTTTACTATTATATAGTAATTGGTATCTTTATTTTTTCATTTATATAATTAATAATGAATATACCCAAAATTAAATATTTGCGAAATGCATCATTTCATGAGAAATTGGAAAGTTTCTTCAATAATATTGGTGGACTTACAGTTTTTAACATCGAGTTTTTTAAGCAACTTTTTACTTTACCAATAGAAATTGCCCAAATTAAAAAACACATGAGTGAACTGGGCGTTAAAACATTTTCAATTGTTAGCATTATGGGATTTATTTTAGGATTTGTGTTGGCTTTGCAGTCATTTCCAGTTTTAGAGCGCTTTGGAGCAACTGATTTTTTGCCTGCAACGGTTTCCCTTTCAATTATAAGAGAATTGGCGCCAATTCTTACTGCATTAATTTTTGCTGGTCGTGTAAGTTCTGGAATTGGTGCCGAAATATCCTCAATGCGTGTAACCGAACAAATTGATGCAATGGAAGTTTCAGCGGTAAATCCTTTCAAATATCTTGTGGTTTCTCGTGTAATTGCAACAACTATTATTTTGCCAATTTTAACAATTTACGTCATTATGATTTCACTAATTGGAGCCTTTATAGCAGTAATAATGACTGACAGTATGAGTTTTATTTATTTTATTGAAGCTGTTATCTCTTCAATTGCATTTGGTGATTTAATCCCAGCTTTAGTAAAAACCTACTTTTTTGGATATATTGTTGGTATTGTTGGCTCATATAAAGGTTACACGGCTGATGGTGGAACTGAAGGAGTTGGTCGTGCTTCAACAACAGCGGTTGTTATGGCTTCACTTCTAATATTGATTGTGGATATGGTTATGGTAAAAATTACTGTTTGGCTATGGCCCTCTATTGGATAAAATTATGAATAACCCAATTATTGAAATAAATGATTTAGAAAAAAGTTTTGGCGATTTAAGAATTCTAAATAAAATTTCACTTAGTGTATTTGAAGGTGAAAATTTTATAGTTTTTGGACAAAGCGGAACAGGAAAAAGCGTTCTTTTGAAATGTATTGTTGGTTTGTTAGAGCCAGATGCTGGTGATATAAAAATATATGGAAATAGTATTCTAAATCTTAAAACTGAAAAACTGAACGAAATAAGAAAAACAATGGGATTTCTTTTCCAAGGAGCGGCTTTATACGATTCTATGTCCGTTAGAGAAAATTTGCAATTTCCGTTAATCAGAAATTATAATTTTTCCAAAGAAGAATTAGAGCAAAAAACAATAGCAACACTAAATATGGTTGGATTAGAAAGTGCTATTGATAAAATGCCATCGGAACTTTCTGGTGGAATGAGAAAACGAATAGGACTTGCTCGCGCAATTATTACAGAACCGAAAATTATGCTTTATGATGAACCAACAACTGGTTTAGACCCAATTACGTCAAAGGAAATAAGCGTTTTAATTTTAGAATTACAAAAAAAACTTAATATGACCTCTATTGTTGTTACGCACGATTTGCTCTGTGCCGAAATTATTGCGGATAGAGCAATTGTTCTTGATAAAGGTGATATTATTAAAGAAGGCACAATTAAAGAATTAACATCATCAGATAATAAATTATTGAGAAACTTTTTTAGTCACGAAATTATAAAACAATAATTAGTGATTTCTAGGAGAAAAATATGTTTAAGAGTTTTGAAGGAGCTCGTTTAGGAATTTTCATTTTTGTTGGAAGTTTGTTAATAGTGCTTTCAATTTTTACAATAGGAAATAAAGAATCATTGTTTGTTGATACAATTACTCTTAACTCTAAATTTGAAAATGTCGAAGGACTTAAAACAGGCGCTCCAGTTAGACTTAGTGGATATACAATTGGAAGCATTAGCAACATTGTTCTCGCTGGCGATTCCGCGGGAACTGTGATTGTTACAATGCAAATAGAAAAATCATTGCAACATTTTATCCGATTAGACAGCGAAGCATCAATTGTAACCGAAGGTTTAGTAGGAAAAAAAGTTGTTTCAATAACTCCTGGTTCACAAAGTGCAGCTATTGTGGGTGAAGGAAGTTATATAAAATCAAAAACTCCACTAAATATTACACAAGTAATTGAAGATACTCAGTCAATAATTATATATGTAAAAGATATAACAAAAGATTTTGCCGAAATAGTTAACAAAGTTAACGAAGGTGAAGGTTCTATTGGGCGTTTAGTAAATGACGATGAACTATATAAAGCCGCAGTTGAAATTACCACTAGCGCAAGACAAAGTCTTGATATGATAACTGCTAAAATGGATGAAATTGCTGAACTTATTGTTCAAACTAACAGCACCGCAAACGTGGTATTTTCAAACATAGACACATCAATTGTTGCAATAAAAAAAATAGTAACTGGAGTAGAAAAAGGTGAAGGTTCAATCGGAAAATTGATTAAAGATAACGATTCTTATGATTCGATAAAAGTTATGATAAGCAATTTAACAGCAACCACGGAAGCAGCCAAATTAGGTCTAATTTCTTTTTCAGAAAATATGGAAGCACTTAAGCATAATTGGTTATTCAAAAAATACTTTGAAGAACGTGGATATTGGAGTCAAGCAGAAATAGATGATAAATTAGAACAACTCGAAAACCAAAACAAGTTGTTGGATTTAAGAATTAAAGAACTACACAGATTAGGTGTTGATATCAAGGATTTAGACAAAAAATAAAATAATTGTAGTTGGTTGAGTTTACAAAACTACATAGTAGTGAAAATTCAACAAAACAATTCAAATTGGTGCAAATTAATATAAAATAAATAACTTCATTAAAACCCAATTCAAAAAAGATTTGGGTTTTTTTGTCGGTTTTATTATATTGATAATGATTATCATTAACCTTATAAAAATATGACAAAAGATTTGATTTCAAATAATAAATTATACGAAAATTTTGCTCAGAATGGACTTAGACTAACTACACCTCGTAAGGCAGTAATAGATATTTTAAGCGAAGATATAAATCATCCAACAGTTGAAGAAATTTATTTACAAGTCCACAAAAGATATCCATCAATTGGAATGATGACAGTCTACAGAACCCTTGATTTATTGGTAGAATGGGAAATTGTTCACAAATTTGTGTTCAGCGAAGGTAAAGCCCGTTTTGAGCTAACAGAACATCCTAAAGGTTTAGGACATCATCACCATCTGATATGCCAAAAATGCAAAAAAATTATAAACTATAATGATTTTATAGATGAAGAATACAAGTTGTTAACAAAATTGGAAAAGAAACTATGCGAAACACATAATTTCATAATTAGTAAACACATAATTGAATTTTATGGAGTATGTAGCACTTGTTCAAATAATTAAGTGAATATTACATGATAGAAATATAAAGTGGAAATATTAAACCTAAAATGAATGAAAACATAAATTGGTAAATTAATGGATAAAATTTTACTAGAAATATTCCCAATAATCAAACACGCATTAATGATAACAGGATTTGTTTTTGTGATGATGCTTGTTATCGAATATGTTAATGTTCAAACAAAAGGACTTTGGAAAAACGGGATTTCGGGAAGTATTTGGAAGCAATATATATTTGCAGCAATTTTAGGAGCAATTCCGGGTTGTCTTGGTTCATTTACTGCGGTGGCACTTTATTCACACAGAGTTATTACATTTGGAGCTATCGTTACGACAATGATAGCAACTAGTGGGGATGAAGCGTTTGTAATGCTTGCAATGTTTCCTGCTGAAGCAATAGGGTTGACATTACTAATATTCATTATTGGAATTATTAGTGGTTATGTTGCAGATAAAATTCCATTTTTTGAAAAGCTAACAAAAAATATTACTGAAAAATCATTTTCACTCCATGAAGAAGAAAAATGCGTTTGTTTTTCAAAATCGTCATTTTTAGAAAGTTTAAGAAAACCTTCAATTTATAGAATTACACTATTAGTAGTGATTTTTTTGTTCTTACTCGCAGTCAGTAGCGGAATGTTAGCAGCAAGCGCAAAATTATGGATTAAATTTACAGTTATTGCTGTTGTTACAATAGCATTTTTAATAGTGGTCTCTGTTCCAGAACATTTCCTAAAAAAACATATTTGGGAACACATTGTTTTAGTTCACGTATTCAGAATATTTCTTTGGACTTTTGGAACACTACTAATTGTTCATTTCGCAATGGGATATTTAGATTTAAATAATGTTATAGCAAATAATATGCTAATCGTACTGTTTATAGCAGTACTTGTTGGAATTATTCCAGAATCAGGCCCACATTTAGTATTTGTTACTCTATTTGCAAGTGGAAGTATTCCTTTTAGCATTTTAGTTGCAAGCTCAATATCGCAAGATGGACACGGAATGTTACCACTCTTAGCAGAATCAAAGAGAAGTTTTATTTATGTAAAGTTAGTTAATGTTGCTGTTGCGCTAGTAGTTGGTGTAATTGGATATTTATTTGGTTATTAATAATTAGTAAAAATATAGAGAGTTATGTTACAGTTAAGAAATCAATTTATTTTAGCTCCAATGAAATTGGGGTATAGTAATGGCAGTGGAATTATAACGGAAAAGCATTTGCAGTTTTACAATTTAAGAAGTAAGCATATTGGAGCTGTTCATATTGAACCATTATATATGCATTCTGGTTTGCGTGAAATACCAACTCAAATAGCTATTGATAGTGATGACAAGATAAAAGGGTTAAAGACACTTACGAAATTGGTTCATCAAAATGGTGCAAAAATTATTGCAAATATAAATCATCCTGGAAGAATGGCAAATCCGATAATTCCTAATAATATTTATTGGTCATCAACAGATAAAGCTTGTCCAAATGGTGGAGCTAAGCCAATTAAAATGAATAGAGATATGATGGATAGTGTAATTGCACTGTTTGTAAATTCTGCAAGGCGTGCTGTAGAAGCGGAATTTGATATTGTTGAATTGCAATTTGGACATGGGTATTTACTTGCGCAATTTATCTCGCCAGATGTAAATGATAGAAAAGATGAATACGGTGGAAGCTTCGAAAATAGAATAAAATTTCCACTAGAGGTTTTAGATGCGGTTCGTAAGGCAATATCTATTCCAATAATAGCACGCATTAGTGCGGATGAAATGATGCCAACAGGATTTCATATTGATGAAATGATTCAATTTTCCCAAATAATTGAAGCAAAAGGAGTTAATGCTATACATGTTTCGGCTGGCTCTGCATGCTCTACACCCCCTTGGTTTTTTCAGCATATGTTTACAGCCAAAGGAAAAGCATGGGAGTTAGCCTCAAAAATAAAGGAGAATGTTAGTGTTCCAATAATATTTGTTGGTAGAATAAATTCGATAAAAGATATACAGCAAGTAACCGAAAAATACAAAGCGGATTATATTTCTGTTGGCAGAGCAATGGTGGCAGACCATAATTTTATTGGAAAATATTTGAATTTGGTTGAAGGTAATATTCGTCCATGTCTCGCTTGTGCTGAGGGTTGTTTAGGAGGCGTTCGTGCTGGCAAAGGTTTAGGATGTGTTGTTAACCCACTTGTAAATACAGGGCTTTCGGAAGTACTAGTATCAGATAATACACAGAAATTTGCTGTCGTTGGTGGTGGATTAGCTGGTATGGAAGCTACAATAACTCTAAATAAACGTGGGCATAGAATCGATTTGTATGAGAAAAATGAATTAGGTGGACAGTTTAACTTGGCATATTTACCACCAAACAAAGAAAATTTAAAAGAGATTGTTGACTATTACAAAAAAGAAATTGAGGATAGAAAAATAAATCTGATTAAAGAAGAAGCAGATATGGTTGAGCTAGAAAAAAGAAATTATGATGGAATTATTATTGCAACAGGTGCAATTCCAGCAGTACCTCCTATAAAAGGATTAACCAAATTTTATTGGACTGAATTTTTGGATGATTCACAAATGCCAATTGAAAAAAACGTTCTTATTATTGGTGGCGGTCTCATAGGTCTTGAAGTGGCTTCAAAATTAGTTGATGCAAACAATCGTGTTACAATTGTTGAAATGCTTGCTGAAATAGCAAGAGACATGGAAATGATTGAAAAGGCAATGACGACAAAAAAACTAGAGTCAAAAGGCGCTAAAATTATCTTGAATTACAAAGTTACAGAAGTTGATGGAAGCAATGTACTAATTTCCAATGGAGAGCAGAAAAAAATGCTTGAAAACATAGATGAAATTGTTGTTGCTACTGGAATGAAAAGTTATTATCCATTTGAAAAAAGTGCAACAATACCAACATATTTTATAGGGGATGCAAAAAAGGTAGGAAAAGCGCAAGAAGCAATTAAAGATGCTTATGAATTAGCAATAAATTTATAAATACTTATAGGTGAAGTATGAAAAAGAAAACAAGAATTGGAATTATTATTTGTGACCGCTATAAAACTTGTACAGGAGGAAAGTGCTTTAGAGCTTTAAGCAATAGAGAAGGTGCTTTTGATATTTACTCAAAAGATGAAGATGTTGAATTGGTTGGTTATACAACTTGTGGCGGATGCCCAGGTGGAAATATTGAATATGCACCAGAAGAAATGAAAAAGAACGAAGCTCAAGTTATTCATCTGGCAACGGGTTTCGTTGTGGGATATCCTCCTTGTCCTTATATTGAAGAATTTCAAAAGTTTATTCCAGAAAAGTATGGAATGGATTTAGTTATTGGAACTCACCCAATTCCCGAAAAATATTACAAAACACACAAAAATTTAGGTACATGGGATGATAAAAAATGGGATAAAATAACAGCAAACACACTAACAAATGCAGAAATGCGTTTAAAGTATGATTAGGTAGTAAATTGAAAATAAAATGGTTGTTAAAAATTAGTACAATTACCTTAATTATTTGTTTCGTTTTTATTGTTCCATTATCAATTATAGCATTTAAAATAGACTTATAATACAATAAAAAAGGCGTTCTGTTGAACGCCTTTTCAAATTAAATTTCTCCTTCGTATCTTACCCACTCTTGGGTACGATAGAAAAAGGCTACATAACCTCGGACTTGTAATTTCCCATTTTCAATCCAAAGTTTACAATCATAAGTTTTGCCTTTTTTGGGGTCAAGAATTTCACCATCATCCCAAACACCATCGTCAAATTTCATGTCTTTAATAATATTCATGCCAAGAATTTTTTTGTTTTTTCTTGAGTCTTTATCATCACATTTATCACACACAGGGTCGGGATCTTCACCAGGTTTTCTAAATAGTTTGACAATATCACCATAAAGTTTACCATTTTTTAAATAAATTTTTACAACCGATTTAGGATTTCCAGTTTCATCATCAATTGATTTCCACAAACCAGTAATATTTTCGTGTTGAGCAAATAGAATATTCGAGAGTAACAAGAATATAATAGATGCAGATAAAACAAATAGTCGCTTCATTCTTTCTCCTTTTTATCAATGAGTTATTTGATGGTGTAAAATATGAATTTTATATTTCTTCTCAAAATGCAACCTATTTAAATGTTTCCAAGCAATTGCATTAAAATTGTAAAAATGTCAATATGTTTTACTAATTTTAAAGAGCAAATAGATTAAAAGTTTATCAGTAGTTAATCAAATAGGAATTATTATGAAGAAAAATTTATTGTTTATATTTATCATTCAAATCATTATGACGGTTAGTATTGCTTTTTCACAAACTGGAAAGCCACAGTACATAATCCGAACTGAACAAAATGGTGTTGACTTTGGGTCATTTACTATTGAGTTATTCCCATCTATTGCACCGCTTCACTCTGCATATTTTGATAGTTTAGTTAACATCAGTTTCTTTGATTCAACAGCGTTTCATAGAGTTGTTCCAGATTTTGTAATTCAGGGAGGTGATCCTAATTCAAAAGATAAACCTCTAGAAACTTGGGGTGAGGGTGATCCTTCACAGGCTACTATTTTAGCAGAATTTTCTGGAGTATCACATTTAAGGGGAATAATTGGTGCAGCTCGTGATGAAGATATAAATAGTGCGAGTTCTCAGTTCTATGTTAACGTTGCCGATAATACATCATTAGATAGTCTTTACACTGCATTCGGTAAAGTTATAGATGGGATGGACATTGTTGATAAAATAGTAAATGTTCCCCGCGATGTAAACGATAATCCAATTGATAAAATTGAAATGTTTATTACAAAGGGAGCATTCACAAATATAGTTCCTAAAACTCCATTATTAATATCACCAGATGACAATGAGGTGGGAATAATAATAGGTGACACTTTAAGATGGGATTACGACGAGAATGTTGTTGAATACAATATTCAAATATCAACGGATGAAAACTTTAATTCACTAATTATAGATTCAAAAGTTGGAAATAATTTTTATCGCATTCAAAATATTGAGTTAGGAAATGTTACTTATTATTGGAAAGTTATGGCTAATAATGGTGGTAACAAAAGCGAATATTCTATTCCAAAAAAGTTTACGTCTTCAATAAAGGCTCCCGTATTATTATCACCTGCTAAGAATGAGGATAGCGTTTCGGTTACTCCAAAATTGGAATGGACAGCGGTTGAAGGAGCAACAAAATATAAAGTGCAAATATCTATTGCCCCATTGTTTAATTCGCAAAACATAATTGTAGATATTGATACAATTACAGTGAATTCGTTTATAACTCCAGTTTTGCAAGCTAGTAAAAGTCATTATTGGAAAGTATTCAGTTTAACTGATCAATACGTTGGCCCAAGCTCCGATTTTAGTAGGTTTGTTACAGGAAACTTAACCTCTATTAAGTATGTAGATGAAATACCAAGTAACTTTAGTTTATCTCAAAATTATCCAAATCCATTTAACCCAAGCACTCAAATAAATTATCAACTTCCAGAAAACTCATTTGTTGACCTTGTAGTATATGATTCAATTGGGCAGTTGGTAGCAAAGCTTATTAACAGTTATCAGACAAAAGGGATTTATACAATTAGTTTTGATGCAACAAACTTGCCAAGTGGAATTTATGTATATAAACTAATTGCTGGTGATTTTAGTGCGACAAGAAAAATGTTAGTTGCAAAATAGAATTAAAAAGAGGGAAATGGATTTCCCTCATATTTACAATAAGTCTTTAAGTGATAAATAGCTTGCTTCAATTGTTTTATCTAAATCTTCTTTAGTATGAGCTGTTGAAATAAATACTGCTTCAAATTGCGACGGTGCCAAATATATTCCTTTTTCCAACATTTTGTGAAAATATTTGCCATATAATTGAGCATCTGATTTTAGTGCAGTAGCAAAATTATCTACTTTTGATTCAGTAAAGAAAAGGCAACTCATAGAACCAACTCTATTCATAGCAAAGGTTTTATTAAATTTACTCAAAACATCTTTTAATCCACTTTCGAGATATTTCCCTTTTTCTTCCAAAATATTATAAATATCTGGATTTTCTTTGATGTATGAAAGAGCCGCAAAACCAGCGCTCATTGCAAGTGGATTTCCGCTCAATGTTCCTGCTTGGTATACAGGACCAATTGGAGCTAAAGTGTCCATAATATCTCTTCTTCCTCCAAAAGCGCCAACTGGAAGTCCACCTCCAATAATTTTACCAAAAGTTGTTAGGTCAGGTTTAATAGCATAAATTTCTTGAGCGCCACCTTTTGCAACTCTAAATCCAGACATAACTTCATCAAAAATTAAAACGATGTTTTCTTCATTGCACAATGTTCGTAATTCAGTTAAGAATTCTTTTTTTGCAGGAACAACTCCCATATTTCCAGCTATTGGCTCAATTATTATAGCAGCAATATCATTTTTATTCTCGGCAATAAGCTTTTTTACGGAATTAATATCATTATAGTCAGCAACTAAAGTATCGGCAGCATTAGCTTTTGTAACACCAGGACTAGTAGGAACGCCAAATGTTAAAGCCCCAGAACCAGCTTTTATAAGAAAGTAGTCAGCATGACCGTGATAGCAACCTTCAAATTTTATAAATTTATTTCGGTTAGTAAATCCACGAGCTGCTCTAACAGCACTCATTGTTGCTTCAGTTCCACTATTGACCATTCTTATCTTTTCAATTGAAGGCACGAGCTCGGAAATAAGTTTTGCCATTTTAATTTCTAACTCAGTAGGGGCGCCAAAACTTGTTCCATTTTCAAGACTACTTTTAATAGCATCAACAATAAATTTTGGATTATGTCCAAATAAATGTGGACCCCAGCTTCCAATATATTCTATATATTCATTTTTGTCCACATCATAAAGTTTTGAACCACTTCCGCGTTCAATAAACAAAGGGGTTCCACCAACAGATTTAAAAGCACGAACAGGAGAATTTACACCTCCTGGTATATATTTTTTTGCATCTTCAAATAATGTTTCGCTTTTTGTATAATTCATTTTATATCCTGATTAATCTTTTAATAATTTAGCAACATCTTTGGCAAAATAGGTAAGAATCATATCAGCACCAGCTCGTTTAATACCTATTAAGGATTCGAGCATAACTCGCTTTTCATCAATCCAATCAAGTTTACCTCCAGCTTTAATAATTGCATATTCGCCACTAACTTGATAAGCTGCAATTGGAATATTAAATTCGTCTTTAACTCGTCGAATAATATCTAAATAAGGACCAGCAGGTTTTACCATAATTATGTCTGCACTTTCTAATATGTCGGATTCTGCTTCGCGTATTGCCTCATTGCTATTAGCTTCATCCATTTGATGCGAGCGTCTATCACCAAAAGCAGGTGCAGAATCAGCAGCATCTCTAAAAGGTCCATAGTATCCAGAAGCATATTTAACAGCGTAGCTCATTATTGGAATATTTTTAAAACCATTTAAATCCAATCCATTTCTAATTGCAGCTACTCTTCCATCCATCATATCAGATGGAGCAATTATATCAGCACCGGCTTTTGCATGCGAAATAGCTTCCTTTACAAGTAGTTCAACTGTCTCATCGTTAAGTATTTCTTCATTATGTAAAATACCGCAATGACCGTGCGACGTATATTCGCAAAGGCAAACATCTGTGATTACAAGTAAGTTCTTAACTTCTTTTTTAATTGCCTTAACCGCACGTTGAATGATTCCCTCATCACTATATGCCTCAGACCCAACTTCGTCCTTATGTTCTGGAATGCCAAAGAGGATTATAGCTGGAATTCCAAGTGCTACAACTTCCTTGCATTCTTCAATTAGTACATCAATCGACATTTGAAAAACACCAGGCATTGAGCGAATTTCATTTTTAATTCCACTACCATGCATAACAAAAAGAGGATAAATTAAATCTGATTTTCGCAAATGTGTTTCTCTAACCATATCGCGTAAAATAGGATTGTGTCGTAAACGTCTAAGTCTTACGTTTGGATAATTTGCCATTTTATTCTCCTAAAAATTTAAGCTTTGTTTAACTTTATTGTATATTACTTCTGAACTCTTTATGCAATCACCGACAGAAATGCCACCTACATAATTGCCACCTAAAATAATACCATTATTCTCTTTTTCAAAACTCGTAATGTAATTAGCGTGTTCATTGTAGCCAATGTTATATTGTGGAATAGCTTTATTCCAAAAAGAATATTTGATGAATTCATGTTTACCGGATATTTTCATCAAAGATTCAAATTCAGCAATAACTTCATTAATTAATTTAGTGTTGTCATCGTTAAATAGTTCTGGCGAACGAGCTCCACCGATAAATAGAGTAAAGGAAGCTTTATCTTTTGGTGCTCTGTCATTAAAAATAACCGAACTCCATAAAGCTCCAAGAAATTTCTTCTTTTCCTTTGATGGAATTAAAAATCCAAATCCATCTAAAGGTTGACCAATACAACTTTTATCATAACCCAAATACAAAACCATAACAGGTGGGTAATAGATGCTATCAAGATGACTACGTAATTGCAAATCTAATGAGTTAAATATATTTGCTGTCACATGAGAAGGAGCAGTTGAAACGACAATATCGGCAGATAATGAATTCTGAATTCCATTATGGTTGTAAATAATTTTGTATTTATTGCTCTCTTTTTCAACTGATGTAACCGTTGCGTTTAGAATAACACTCTCAAATAGTTCATTATGTAATGCTTTGGGTAAGACTGACATTCCATCAACAAATGAGAACATTGTGGCATTTTGTTTGGATTGTTCCCCACTTTTCTTCCTTTCTCTTGCTCCTTTAATTGTACCTTTTATTAATCCACCATATAGTTCTTCCAGACGATAAAGTTTTGGGAAAGCAGATTTAACGCTTAATTTATCTGGGTTACCGGCATAAACTCCAGCCACAAAAGGATTAATTGCGTAATCTAAAAATTCTTTGCCTAAACGTCTTGTTACAAATTCAGAAATAGATTGATTGAACCCGTCATCGGATTTACCGATAAAGGGCTCTAGCCCTAAGCGCAACTTAGCTTTTGTTGAGAATAGTTTAGTCGTAAAAAATGATTTTAAGCTCATTGGAAGTTCATGAAGAACATTATCACGCAATATGTATCTTTTATTCCCAGCTTTATTAGCGTAAACAAACTGTTCGCTAAGATTTAAATCACTTACAAGAGTTTTGATTAGTGGAGACGTTTCCAAGCCACTATTTGGTCCATAGTCAATTAAGTATCCATCTGTCTTTTCCGTAAGCATTGAACCACCGACAACAGAATTAGCTTCAAGAATAGTAACATTAAATCCATCTTTCTTAAGCCAGTGTGCCGTTGCCAAACCAGTAATTCCAGCACCGATAATTACAATATTGTTATTCATTTATTAACTCATTTATTACTATTTCATGCAATTGTTCAATAAAAAGTGGAGAGTCATTCAGTCCTTTTATTACTCGATAATTTATTATCCCATTACTTTCAGCTACTTTTCTATACTCAATTCCAAGCTCATAAAGGGTTTCAATATGGTCTGAAACAAAGCTAATTGGAATCACAATTAAATGTTTAATTCCTTCAATTCCAAGTTCTTTAACTTTTTCTTCGGTTGATGGAACAAGCCATTTTACGGGACCAACTTTACTTTGATAACTAATATGATACTTTTCAGAATTATTACGTATTTCCATAATTAACCGGATACTTTCTAATATTTGCTTCTGATATGGGTCGCCATTATCAATAAGGCTTTGGGGAACACTATGTGCACTGAAAAGCAAATGTGCTTCTTTCTTTTCCTCAATTGATAGTAAATTTAACGCTTCATCAATTCGGTTACTTATTGCTAATAAATATTTCTGCTTATCATAAAAATTATTGATAGAAATAACTTTGTCTTTATCCCCTTTATATTGTTTCCACCATTCATTGAATGAAGAGCCAGTTGTTACAGATGAAAAATGAGGATATAGCGGAAGCAATAGAATTTTTGTGTACTTGTTTTTGCTAATTTTTTTAATGGTTTCACCAGTAAGTGGTTTCCAATATCGCATTGCAATAAATACGTCGGCATTTAAACCGCTATTTCTCAAGGAAATTTCTAACAGTTTACGTTGATTTTCTGTATGTTCATTCTGTGGTGATTTATTCCCAATTTGTTTGTATTGTTCAATCACTTTTTTAGTTCGCAATTTGGAAATAAGTTTAGCAAAAAGCTTTTGTCCAAAGGGAATTTTAAAAATATCTGGGTCTTGAAACAAATTGTATAGAAATGGCTCAATGGTTTCAAGCGAATCAGGCCCACCCATATTTAATAAAACAATAGCGTATTTTTCATTCATCATTTTATCTTTCTATACTGTTCTTGAATATCGAACTTTTCCATTGTCTTCATCGAGAAATGCATCAAAACACATTGCAATATTTCTAATTAATAATCGTCCCATTTCTGTTACTATTATTGAATCTTGATTAAGCACAACTAAATTGTCTGGAATAAAATGTTTAACTTTTTCTAAACCAGTAGAAAAATATTCATTAAAGATAATTCCATATTTGTTTTCAAATGACTTAAACTGCAATTCAAAATCGCACATTAAACTCATTATCACATCACGACGAAGTACATCATCTTCTGACATAAAATAACCTTTGGCAAGCGGTAACAAATCATTATCAATTTTCTCAAAATATTCTTTCTCTGTTTTAATGTTTTGAGAATATATATTACTGAATTGACTAATGCTAGTAATTCCAAGTGCATAAAGGTCAGTATCAGATTTGGTTGAATAACCTTGAAAATTTCGATGTAGCTTTTTATCATTTAGTGCAATTGCCAATTCATCATCAGGTTTTGCAAAATGATCCATTCCAATAAAGATATATCCAGCGTCAGTGAGTCTTTCAATAGTGTACTTTAATATGCTCAGTTTAACATCAGGGGTTGGTAAATCTTCTGGTTTGATTAACTCCATGTGTTTTTTCATCCAAGGAACATGTGCATAGTTGAAAACGGCAATTCTATTTGGTGAAATATCAATAATCTTTTCCAACGTTTCACTAAAGGTTTCTAAAGTTTGATGAGGTAATCCGTACATCAAATCGAGATTTATACTTTGAAAACCTAATTCGCGAACCCAGTCAACAGCTTGTCGTGTAATATTTTCGGGTTGAATTCTATTAACAGCAACTTGAACTTTGTGGGTAAAATCTTGAACTCCCATGCTTATTCGGTTAAAACCGCCATCGCGCAAAGCTTTAAGATGATTGAATGTTAGCTCACGAGGGTCAATTTCACAACTTGCTTCAATGTTCGAATCCAAAATAAAATTAGAATTTATAAACGAAAGCAATTCAGTTATTTCTATTGGACTTAAGTGAGTTGGAGTGCCTCCACCCCAATGAAGCTGGCTTACAATACGCTTCCCATTTAGTTGTTTCTTTAATAGAATAATTTCCTTTTTTAGATAATCGACGTATTTGGCAATTCTTCCACGATTATTACTAATAATCATGTTGCAACCGCAGAAATAGCACAGAGTATCACAAAAAGGTACGTGAAAATAAAGCGAAAGTGGTGTTGAGTTGGTTGAAGAGTTATTTATTTCAATTGAGGATAAATACTGTTCATAACCAAAATCGTCTTTAAAATGTGGTGCAGTTGGATAGCTCGTATATCGAGGTCCTGGTTTATCATATTTTTTAATTAAATCTATATCTATGTTAAACATTTATAATCCTTCCTAATGATAGTGTTTACTTTCCTCTTTCACTATATCAACAAGCGCTTTTGCATTTGCTGGAGAAATGTCTGGTAAAATTCCATGACCTAAATTGAATATGTGTCCATTTCCAAATCCGTAAGAATCAAGTACTTTTACCGCTTCAGTTTTGATTGTTTCAGTATTTGCATATAAAACAGTTGGATCCATATTGCCTTGAATAGCAACTTTATCTCCAATTAACTTCCTTACTTCACCAATATTGTGAGTCCAATCTATACTAATAACATCAGTTCCAGAATCAGCAAGTTCAATTAGAGAGTGATGAATTCCCTTTGCGTATGTAATAATTGGTTCGTCTGTTCTTTCAATATTGTCAATTACTTTCTTTATATATTTCAAGGAAAACTCCTTGTATAAATCTGGAGAAAGCAGACCACCCCAAGTATCAAAAATTTGAACTGCATTTACACCGCATTTAATCTTTAAAGATAAATATTCGGAAACAGTTTCAGAAATAAGCTCAAGAAGTTTGTGAGCCAACACAGGATTGTTAAAAATTAAATTTTTAATCTTGCTAAAATTTTTAGAACCGCCACCTTCAACCATATATGTTAGTAATGTCCACGGTGAGCCGCTAAATCCAATAAGTGGAACTCTTCCATTAAGCTCTTTTTTTGTCATTTTAAGTGCTTCAAAAACATAGCTTAATTTGTCGGATAAATCTAAGTTTGAAAGTCTGTTGATATCACTTTCCTGTGTAATTGTCCAGTCAAAACTTGGACCTATTGATTCAACCATTTCATAATTCATTCCCAAAGCTTCTGGAATTACCAAAATATCCGAAAATATAATCGCAGCATCAACGCCAATAATATCAACTGGTTGAATAGTAACTTCCGTTGCAAGCTCAGGTGTTTTTACCATTGATTTAAAATCCGAATTGGCTCTAACTTTACGATATTCTGGCAAATATCTTCCAGCTTGTCTCATAATCCAAATTGGAGTTCTATCTATGTTCTCTTTTTTGCATGCACGCAAAAACAAGTTATTTTTTAAGTTTTCCAAAGTTTCTCTCAGTTTAATTTATAATAATTCAAAATATCTTTTGAAAGTGAATTCAAGTTATATTCACTTGGTTCAATATTCACTTTCAAATTGTTGTTTTCTATTGCTTTAGTAGTAACTGGCCCGATTGAAGCAATTCTTTTATTTACAAAATAGTTATTAATGTCATTTATCTCAAATATTGAAATAAAATTATAAAAAGTTGAAGGACTTGTAAAAATGTACAAATCAATTTCCATTGATAATATGTTTTGTTTTAATGAGTCTGAAATATTTTGTGGAACATTATTTTCATAGACTACAATTAAATCAACCATTGCTCCTTTTGACTCCAAAGATATAGATAAATCACTTTTGGAAAGCCGAGAGCATGGAATTAATATTGATTTATTGGCTACTAAATCCGCTTTTAGTAAGCTATTTATACTATTTGACGAGGAATTGTGAGGAATTAAATCAACATCAATTTTCTTATCAATAAGAGCCGATGCCGTCTTTTCACCAATTGCCACAATTTTAGTTTTCCGCGAAAAATTTGTAAAATCCTCTCCATATAAATTTACAAAGTATTTAACAGCATTTGTTGAAGTAAATACAATATAGTCATAGCTATCAGCAAACTTAATTTTATTCAAATCATTAATTGATAAATTGGCTTTTCCAATTTCAATTGTTGGAAAGTGAATAAAATTTATTTTATCCAAATTGATAAGTGATTTTAAACCTAAGTCGCTTCCACTAATTCCTGTAAATAGAATATTTATTTTTTTATCAGTCATTATAGTTTGTATACTTCTATTAAAATTTTCTTACCACCAGCCTTTGAAATATCTTTTGCCAATGTTTTGCCAAGCTCTTCAGCATTTTTTTTACTTCCTCTAATTGTTTTTGAAAAAGTAATTGTTCCATCTGGAGAGCCAACAAATCCGCTTAAATAAAGACCATTGTTTTTAAGAGTAGCAAAAGCCCCAATAGGAACTTGGCAACCTCCACCAAGTGACTTTAAAAACGATCTTTCTGCAGAGATTGCAAAATAAGTTTCTGCATCGTGAATGCCTTTAGCTATTTCTTTGGCAAATGCATTTTTTGAAGCAATCTCAATTCCAAGAGCACCTTGTCCCACAGCGGGTAAAATAGTTTCGGTTGGAATTATTGAAGAAATATGTTTTTTTAATTTCAATCGTTCCAAGCCAGCACGGGCTAAAATCATTCCATCCCATTTTGAATCGGCAAATTTTTGCAAGCGAGTTTGCACATTTCCTCTAATTTCAACAATCTTTATATCTGGACGAATGTGCAATATTTGGCTTGCTCTGCGGAGCGAACCTGTAGCAATTGTTGCTCCAACAGGCAAACTTCCTAAAGTAACACTTTTTTTACGAGCTACCAAAACATCCTCAACATCGTGACGTTTTGTTACAGCCGCTAATTCTAATCCTTTTGGCAAAACAGTAGGAAGATCTTTTAAGCTATGCACTGCAATATCAATTGTTCCAGCAAGTAGTTCATTTTCAATTTCTTTTGTAAACAAGCCTTTATCGCCAATTTTTGATAGCGCCACATCAAGTATTTTGTCACCTTTTGTGCTTATTTTCTTTAATTCAACTTTAACACTCTTGAACTTTTTCTCAATTTCTTTTTTGATAAAGTTAGCTTGCCAAAGTGCTAATTCACTTTTTCGCGTTCCAATTATTAAAAGTTTCTTTTCCAATTTACTTTGCTCCATTATTATCAAAATCTTTATCAGAATTATTTTCTGGTTTGTTATCTAAATTGAATAATTCTCTTATCACATCAGAATAAATTTTTGCTTCTTCAAAATTTGTACCTGTTTCCGAAATCCGTTTCAAGTTCCAAGTAGGATTATGAAGAATTCTACCAATTATTCTTTTTGTCATACTATCAACTTTTTCGTATTCGTAATCGTGAATTTTATAACGCACTTTTTCAATTTCATCTAATCTTATTTCTTCAAAAAAATCGCGAAAATCTTTTATTGTTGGAACTATATTTAATGTATTATACCATTTAAAGAATGATTTCATTTCATCCATAATAATGTCGTTTACCAAAGGAATTTGGCTTTCGCGATTTTTCAAATTTTCGTTTACAATTATATTTAGCGAATCAATATCGCTGTAAAAAATTCCATCAATATCTACAACTTTAGGATTTACGTCGCGTGGAAGTGCAATATCTAAAATAGAACACATTTTGCCTTTCCGCTCTTTCATCATCTTTTTTACATCATCAAACTCGAGAATATAACCATTGGCACTTGTGGCAGAAACGATTATATCAAATTTATGAATTGATTCTTTTATGTTATTAAATTCAATTACATCGCCATTTAATTTGTTGGCTAAAATTTCAGCTTTTAACTTTGTACGATTTGAAATTGACAATTTCCCAATTCCATTTTCGCGTAAATGTTTAGCAGCTAATTCGCCTGTTTCACCAGCGCCAATTACTAATGCTGCTTTTGTTTCAAATGATGAGAAAATTTTCTCCAAAATCTTAATTCCAGCATAACTAATAGTAACTGCACCTTCACCGATTTTTGTTTCTGTAATTGTTCTTTTTCCAACTCGGACTGCCGATTCAAACAACTTATGCATTAACGTCTTTGAAAAACCTAAATCTTCTGATAAAAGAAATGCATCTTTTACTTGTCCGTGAATTTGGCTATCTCCAATTATTAATGAGTTTATAGATGCCGCAACCTCCAAAACATGTTTAACTGCACCACACGAAAAATAATTAAGAAAATGCTCAGACGATAAACCATCAACTTTTTTAAATTCCAACAAGTTTTTCTGAATATCTCTGTATGTAATTTTTCCAGATTTTGGAATTCCAAATATTTCTGTTCGGTTACATGTTGATAAAACATATCCTTCAGAAAAAACGGTTTGCTTCAAAATTGGAATAAATTGGAGAATTTCATCTTGACTTAAATGCAAAGATTCTCTCAACTCAATAGAAGCCGTTTTATGATTTATTGAAATACCAATTATGTCCATAAAAAAAACAAATTAATTTCTAATTAACAAAATCGTGAAAACCACTCAAAATTGTTCCAGTTAATACCAAAGAAAGGATAGAAAATAGGAAGGCGTATAGTGAAAATTTGGCAAAACTTTTTCCAGAAATATTTTTGCTCGCCTTTAATACAATTCCAACACCATAAATTAACCAAACAATCATGGTAGAAACTATTTTGGGATCAAAGTAACTAAAACCGGGAAAAGCAGAAGGCAACCATGCAAATCCAATAACAATTGCAATTGTTAACAGAATAAAACCAATTAAAATTGAATAATAATTTAATCTATCCAAAATTTCTAAGTTTGGAAGTCGCTTAAATATAATATTAAATTTATTAGCCTTTATGTTTTTATATAAAAGAAAATACATTGATGCATACGCCGCAGAAATTGAAATAGCCGAAAATCCTAAAATTGCGGTAATAACATGAGTTCCGAGTGGGTAGTTTTGTAGAATACTATTAACTAAATAAACATCTTTAATAAAAATTGTGGATTTTGTTTGAAAAAACAAAGGAAAAATAAGAATAAATACTCCAGTTCCTCTAATATCGCTTAACAACTCAATCAAAAAATATGTAAAAGCAATTGCAAAAGCTAAAAGAGAAAAAATTTCGTATTGAGTAACAATTGGAAGATGCTCAAGATAAAATGTCCGTTCAACCAAATAAACAACATGAAAAAGTAGCGTTAAAAAGAGAAACAGTCTTTTTATGTTGTGCAAAAATTTGCTTTCGTTCATAAAATCGTATAAATAAGCCAAAAATGTTATAAAATATAACACTGGTAAGGAATAGGACATTATTTGCATAGTTTGAAGCATCTTTCAATAATATTATTTTATGAATCTAAATTTGTATCTATTATTCATAAAAGTCAATCAAAATGGTTCTTTTAGCCAATTTAATCTTTTTTTTGGATAAAAAGCTTCACTAAACATCATTTTTTGAACATTTTTAATTTACCGATAAAATTATTTGTGCCCAAACAATGTGTATGTTTTACAAATTGCTTAAAAATATTCAAGTAAATCTGTATCTTTGAAAATCAAAAAAATTAAATTATTTGGACTTTTATGAGCACTTCTTATAAAGATTCTGGCGTTGATATCAAAGCCGGCGAAGAAACGGTTGACAAAATTAAAGAAATAGTGAAATCTACTTTCAATAAAAAAGTACTTTCGGGAATTGGACATTTTGGAGCTTTTTATGAAATGGATTTCAAAAAATATGAAAATCCAGTACTTGTTTCAAGTGTTGATGGTGTTGGAACTAAGCTAAAAGTTGCGTTTTTGATGGATAAACACAATACTGTTGGACAGGATTTGGTAAATCACTGCGTTAACGATATTGCGGTTGGTGGTGCAATTCCAGAGTATTTTATGGATTATATGGCTTTTGGAAAACTTGACCCACAAATTGCTGAAAAAATTATGGAAGGATTTGCTATTGCATGTCGCGAAAATGGAGTTGCATTAATCGGTGGCGAAACTGCCGAAATGCCAGGACTTTATGCCGAAAACGAGTACGATATGTCAGGAACAATTGTAGGAATTATTGAAAAATCAAAAATTCTAAATGGCGATAAAGTGAAGAAAGGCGATGTTCTTGTGGGATTTCCATCAACTGGATTGCACACAAACGGATATTCACTTGCCAGAAAAGTGCTTTTTGATAAATATTCTGTAAATGACGTTCCAGAAGGATTTGAAAACAGCATTGGCGAAGAATTGCTTAAAGTTCATAAATCGTATCTGAATTTAATTCAGACAATTATAAATAAAATGGACGTTCACGCTTTTTCACATATTACTGGTGGCGGAATTTTAGGAAACACAATGCGAGTTGTTCCAAATGGTTTGAGCTTAAATGTTGATTGGAATGCATGGAAACTTCCTCCAATTTTTGAATTAATTAGAACAATAGGAAATATTTCTGACGAAGAAATGAGAAAGGCATTTAATATAGGAATTGGTTTAATTGCAATTGTTGATAAAAATGATGTAGAATTGCTAAAATCAATTGCTAATGAAATAAATGAAAAATATTACATAATTGGAAATGTTGAATAAAAGTCAAATTTCAAATAGTAAAAACAAATAAATCACAAATTCAGAAAAACGAACCCTTGTTTTGATTTTTCTTTTAAAATTTTGGAGTTTATTTGTCTTTTGTTGTTTGAAGTTAATTTAGAGTTTGGAGTTTAAAACATGTTTATAGATACACATACGCACCTATTTTTCAAAAATTTTGATGACGACAGAGATGAAGTTATCAAAAATGCGATTGCATCTGGAGTAAAATATATGCTGGTTCCAGGAACCGACATTGATACTTCAAAACAAGCTATTGAATTGGCGGAAAAGTATGATGCAGTTTATGCTTCTGTTGGCGTTCATCCACACGATACAAAAGATTGGAGTAATTCGCTAATTGAAGAACTAAAAGAACTAGCAAAACATCCAAAAGTAGTTGCTATTGGCGAAATTGGGTTGGATTATTTTTACGATTTTTCACCAAAAGATAAGCAAAAACAAGCCTTTGATAAGCAAATTGAATTAGCTTTGGAACTGAATTTACCAGTAATTATACATAATCGTGATTCAAACGAAGATATTATGGAATTTGCTCGAAAGTATAAAAACACACCGCTAAAAGCTCAATATCATTGTTTTGCTGGAACAGTGGAAAACGCTCGCGAACTTGTTGAAATGGGTCATTTTATATCGTTTACTGGAAATATTACATTCAAAAAAGCGGATTCAATTCGCGAAGTTATATCAAAAGTAAGTGTCGAAAATATTTTGTTGGAAACAGATTCTCCATTCCTTACTCCAGAACCATTTCGCGGAAAGAGAAACGAACCCAAAAATATTCCATTAATAGCAGAAATAATTGCCAAAATTCATCATCTAAGAATTGAAGACGTGGCAAGAACAACTTCGTGGAATGCTTATAAATTATTCGGAATTGGTGAAAAAATGAAATTAAGCTACACTTACCAAATTGGTGAATCGCTTTATGTAAATGTTACAAATCGTTGCAATGCCGATTGTGTTTTTTGCGATAGAAAAGGCGAAGCGGTAATTAATGGTTATAAACTTAAAATGAGCAAATTGGAAGAACCAGAAGCTGAAGTTTATATTTCAGAAATTGGTGACCCAAAAAAATACCAAGAAATTGTCTTTTGTGGCTACGGCGAACCAACAATTAGGTGGGAAGTTGTAAAACAAGTTGCAAAATATGTTAAAGAAAATGGTGGAAAAACCCGAATGAATAGCAACGGACATGGTAATTTTATTAATAAACGCGATATTACTCCAGAATTAAAAGATGCTATTGATACAATTTCTATTAGCTTAAATTCCACCGATAAAACTCAATACGCAAAATTAATGCGTGTTGACGAAAGTCTTCACGCCGAAATGATTGATTTTGCACAAAAAGCAAAACTTTTTACTCATGTTGTTATGTCAATTGTTGGACTCAGTTCGGTTGATACAGAAAATGCAAAGCAGTTTGTTATTAATCAAATTGGAGTCGATTTTAGAGAAAGGGAGTATTTTTAATGAAAAAAATTATTATTGGTTGTTTATTATTTTTGCAAACTGCTTCTTTTGCACAAGTTAGCAAAACTGAAACGGTTAAAGAATTATCAACTCTTTTAAAAGATAAGTACTTTCAGAGTTGCCAAATTGCCGTGGATGTTTACAATATCACGAAAAATGAGCCAATTTTTAAGCATAACGAAAAGTTATTGTTTCGGCCAGCTTCAAATATGAAGGTGATTACTTCTGCAACGGCACTGCAATTTTTAAGTCCAAATTTCAATTTTACAACTCAAGTTAAATATGATGGCAAAATTGAAAATGGTGTTTTAGAAGGCGATTTATATTTTATTGGTGGATTTGACCCAAATTTTACTTCTGATGATTTAGATTCACTAATTATTAAACTAAAAGAGTTTGGAATAAGTAAAATAAATGGCAATTTATACGCAGATGTTTCAAACATGGATTCACTCGATTGGGGATTAGGTTGGATGTGGGATGATGATCCATCTTACGATTTTCCACACATGACTCCACTTCCAATTAATAAAACAGTGGTAAAAGTTGCTATTGAGCCATCAACAGTTGGGAAAAATGTAAAAATCAACCTAATTCCAGAATCTAATTATTATAAATATGTAAATAATATTTTTACAGTTAATGACAAAAAATCCGACTTTTTAGCTTCTCGCGATTGGATAAATAATAGCGATTCACTCATTTTTGAAGGCAATTTGTCCATTAATGCAATTTCGGACACTGTTACAATTAATATTAAAAACTCAAATAATTACTTTCTAACTCTTGCAAAAGAAGCTCTGCTCAAAAATAGTATTGTTTTTGATGGAAAGTGTGGAATAAAAACCGCAAAGCAAAATTTGCTTACAATTGCAACAAAAGAAAGGACTTTTGGTGATGTGATTGTAAAATTAAACAAAGATAGCGATAATCTTAGTGCCGAAATGACTTTACGTGCATTAGCATTTCAAAAATATGGCAAATATGCTTCTGCCGAAAAAGGTGTTAAACTGATTGATAGTCTTGTTGCCAAAATTGGCTTAAATCCAAGAAATTATCGTTTTGTTGATGGTTCTGGAGTTTCGCATTACAACTTAGTTTCGGTTGAATTGTTGAACAGAATTTTGGTTTATATAACACAAAACAATCCTGAATTATTTGGAGTTCTTTATAATTCATTTCCAATAGCTGGAGTTGATGGGACACTTAAATACAGAATGAAGAAAGGAAGTGCGTTTAATAATGTTCACGCAAAAACTGGAACTTTAAGTGGCGTTAGTTCTCTTTCTGGTTTCTTAAGCTCAAAAAGCGGTAATATAATTTCATTTTCAATTAACACACAAAATTTTATTGGAAGTTCAAAAACAGTTCGCGATTTTCAAGACAAAATTTGCGAAATACTTTCAAATATGGAATAATTCATGAAAACTCACAAACAATTTAACATTTCCACAAATCCTTATAATGTTGATTTACTTAGTGGATTGCTTTGGCAATTAGATATTGAAGGAATAAATGAGGACGATAATTCACTCATTATTTTTGCAAATGAATCGAGCAACGTTACAAAAATTGACGTAGAATTACTTCTTTCTAGCGCAAAAAACGAAAATTTAATCGAAAATTTTGCCGTAATTGAAAGCAATATTGAAGAAATTAATTGGAACGAGGAATGGGAAAAGAAAATTGAAGTAATTGAAGTAAGCGATAAAATTGTTATCAAACCAACTTTTAGAGATTATGAACCAAAGGAAAACCAAATAGTTATTACAATTGACCCCAAAATGTCGTTTGGAACTGGCGAACACGAAACTACAAAATTAGTTTTGCAATTATTGGATAAGCACATTAAAAATGCAAAAAGCGTTTTGGATGTTGGAAGTGGAACTGGCGTTCTTGGAATTGCTGCTTCCCTTTTAGGTGCAGAACATGTTGTAGGAATTGATAACGATGAATGGTGCATCGAAAATGGAATTGAAAATATTGAGCTAAATAACGTTCAATCAAAAGTGGAAGTTAGACTTACCGAAATTGATAGCGTTAAGGATGAACCTTTCGATTTGATTTTAGCTAACATTAACAGACATATCTTAATCGAAATTGCAAATTCAATTTTACAACTTTCAAAAATGGATGGAATTTTAATTTTATCTGGACTTCTTTACACAGATAGAGAAGAAATTCTTGAAATTTATTCCAATATCGGCTTTAATTTAATTGATGAAAAACGACTTGGCGAGTGGATTGCTCTTGTTTTTAATCGCAACAATTAGAAATTTACATCGTTTTGAAAAATATTTAAAATATTCTAAAACACTAACGAAATTTCAATTAAGAAATTCCGCTAGTGTTTTTAGATCAAGGGGACTATGTAGTTAATTTTTTTAACAATTCGAGTAAAGTTTTCTTTTCGTCGTCGGTTAAATTCTGTGTTGCTTCATCAATTGATTTAGCAAATAATGGAGTTAATTTTTTTACAACGCTTTTCCCTTCTTTTGTTAAACCAGCATTTATAATTCTTCTATCGTTAGTTGAAGAAACTCGTTCTGCTAAATTTCTTTTTTGCAAATTATCCATTATGCAAGTGATGTTTGCTCCTGTTACATTAAGTTTTTTGCTAATAATGTTTAATGGCAACGAGCCATTTATATATAATTCGTTTAAAACACTAATTTGTGGAGTTGTTAATTTGAAGCTTGTCATTCGCTTTGAGTGCGATTTTTCAAGAACTTCAAAAGTATTTGTCAATGCTCTCCATAGTTCAAGCGACAAATTACTATTTACATTTTCTGACATTTCGTTCCTTTAATTATTAAAAATATACATTTGCACAATTTAATATCAAAAATTATACCATTTGCAAAACAATATAAATATCTTGTTTTTTAATTAAAATGCAAATGCAAATGCACTATTATATAACAGTGGCTATTATTGGACAGCTAAATCGGAATTTTTACTTGTAATATTTACAGTTTAATAAAATATGATTAAACTTAATTTATTTAGCATTTTTGCTAAGTTTTACAATTTCGTCAAATTCTTTTTTATCAACTGGCATTACGGATAAACGATTTCCACGCTGGACTAATTTCATATTCTGCAATTTGGAATTGTTTTTGATTTCGTCCAAAGTGATTGGTCGGGCTAATTTTTCGACAATTTGGACGTCAACCATCATCCAAGTTGGGCTATCTAATTTACTTTTGGGGTCAAAGTGACTGTCCTTATGGTCAAAAGCTGTAAAGTCTGGATAGCCTTCTTTTATAATTTCACAAATTCCAACAACTGCGGTTGGTTCTGCATTGCTATGATAAAACAAAACTTTATCGCCAATTTTCATTTCATCACGCATATAATTGCGAGCCTGATAATTTCTAACCCCACTCCAAAACGTTTTTTTATCGCGAATTAAATCATCAATTGAATAAGCACTTGGCTCCGATTTTATTAACCAATATTTTTTTGACATAATTATTTCCTAACTTTTTTTTCTAAACTACACAAAACTATAAAAAATTGTAAATTGTATTTGTAAATATTAAAAATAATTAACTTTTGGTTAAAAAATGGATAAACAAAAATTAAATAAAAACAACAAACTTGCTAAAATTGTAAGCGGAATAGTTATAGTAGCATTTTTGCTGTTTCTTGTGCTTTCAAACTTACCACAAAATCAAAAAAGTGAAAACAACACAATGGTTAAATCAAGCCTAAAATTCCAAAAAGATGGAGAACTTACTTTTCAATCAGCAGACGGAAAATATATTTCAATGATTGATATTGAAATTGCGGATGATGACAATAAACGCACAACTGGATTGATGGATAGAATTTCGATGGAAGAAAAACAAGGAATGTTATTTTTGTTTCCATACGAGTCAATTCAATCATTTTGGATGAAAAACACAGTAATTTCGTTGGATATTATTTTTGTGAATAGAAATAACGAAATAGTTACTATCCACAAAGACACAACTCCTTTTGATACGAGCAGTTATCCTTCTACAAAACCAGCATCGCAAGTTGTTGAAGTTATTGCTGGTTATACTGATTTATATAACATAAATATTGGCGATAAAATTGTTTGGAGAAGAAACTAAAGTGATGCATTGCTGAATTGTTTTATTGTTAATTTCTCAATTCATAAACAATAAAACAATTTAACAATTAGACAATAGCAAACTATTTTTAGACTCAATTAAATAAATGGCTCAACTATGGAAAATAATTTTTACAACGATTTTGATTTTGAACGCGTTTCGCAAAGTGTGCGAGAGGAAGATTACAGAACTCCTTTTCAGATTGATCGCGATAGACTAATTCATTCGTCCGAATTTCGCCGTTTGCAGGGTAAAACACAAGTATTTCTGCCTGGTGAAAATGATTATTACAGAACTCGTTTAACGCACTCAATTGAAGTTTCGCAAATTGGAAGATCGATAACAAATTATCTTACCAAAAAATATTCCAACATTTTTAATTATTCTTATTTTATTGACCAAGATTTGGTAGAATCGGCTTGTCTTGCTCACGATTTGGGGCATCCGCCGTTTGGTCACGCTGGCGAACGAACTTTAAATAACTTAATGAAAGATTACGGCGGATTTGAAGGAAATGCTCAAACTCTTAGACTACTTTGCGATACTTTTTATACAATTGGCGAAAACAGAAGAGGAATGAAGCCAACACGCGCTTTTGTTGACGCAATTCTTAAATATAAATCAATTCACTCAAAGTTCGAAAATCCTAAAAATCACTTTATTTACGATTATCAAAATGAGTACTTAAATTTTGTTTTTGGCGGAAAGGAATTGCCAAAACAATTTCAAAACACCGAAGCACTAAATAATTTTAAAAGTATTGAATGCCAAATTATGGATTGGGCTGACGATACCGCTTATGCTGTAAATGATTTGGTCGATTCAATTTCTGGTGGATTTATAAATATTGCAAAACTTCAAAAATGGCGTAAAATTAATTTGGCTTCTTTAAATGAACTTAAAATTGAGGCTTTAGACCAAATAGAAAAATGGATTAAAGAAGACACATATAAATCAAAATTTGGCTCAGAAATTGGAAAGTTTATTTTAGCTTGTAAAATTGAAGAACGCGATTCGTTTATGAATGATTTAACAAATAGATATAAATATTTGCTAACTGTTAATAACGATAGTTTTGAACTTATTGAAATGTATAAAAAAATTGCTGTCGATTTGGTGTTCCGTTCGCCACAACTTCATCAAATGGAGTTCAAAGGCAATAATATGATTACAAAAATGTTCAACGTTTTTGCCGAAAATTATATAACCGAAATTACTGGAATTGAACTTTTGCCAAATTTTACTAACAATTTAATTAAACAAGAAGAAACAATTAATGGAAGAGCACGATTAGTCTGCGACTATTTGGCTGGAATGACTGACGCTTTTGCGCTCACAAACTATAAACGTCTTTTCGACCCAGATTATAGCTCAATAGCAGACATATTTTAATGTAAAAACGTAGCACAGAATTGTATTCTGTGTTTTAGAATAAAAGGAAAAATTAAATGTTAAGTCCACAAAAAATAACAAAAAATGAACAAGAATCATTGACAATAACTTGGAAAGATGGAAGAATTCACACAATTCCGCTAAGATTTTTACGCGATGAATCGCCAGATGCTGGAAATAAAGGTGAAACGATACTTTGGACACATTATCCAGCTGAGCCTCAAGGTCCCGATAAACCTGGAAAGTATGAAATTAAAAACATTCAAGTTGTTGGAAGTTATGCAATTCAAATAACTTGGGGTGATAACTACGATCACGGAATTTATCCTTGGGATTTACTCGAAAAATGGGGTGAATTTTGGGAAATGAAAAATGAGCTGAAAAAGTAATAAAAAATTCATGGTGGATTAAATGTTTATTTAATCCACCATGAAATAGTTTTTATTCAAATATTTCCCTTCGAGTTTGAAGCGGAGGTTGATTTCGCTCTATCATAAAATCATCTGAAAAATTAACTCGATTTTTATATTTAGCATGCCCAAACAAATATTCATCATATTCATTCAGCGGACAGCCGCATTTTTTGGATGGACATTCTATCAATTTATCAGCGAATGAAAATCCTTCATAAATATTTCCAATTTTAGTCTTTATTTGATGACATGGATAAATATTTCCGTTTGAAAACACAACCGCAGCATTAAATCCAGCGTTGCAAATATTACCTTTTTGAGCAAAACAAGCTATTTGTGATTGTGAAATGCCAAATAATTCAATTTCGGATTGACTGTAGCTTTCGGGGTAAGTTTTGCCTTCATAATTTCCATAAAATGGAGCAAATGTTAGATTTATAGAATTCTCATTTGCAAATTGGATTATATTTTCAACTGAATTTACAATTTTAGGATAAGCTACTGCTTCGGCATAAATGTTAAATCCTTTATTTTTAAGCAAATGATAGTTGTTTACAAATTTTTCAAATAGATTTTTGCTGAAAAGTTCATCAAAATGGAAAGATGCATGAATGTGAAGCACTCTTTCATGATTTATTTCATTTGCAAATTTTACAATATTGCTCATAATCAAATTGCTATTAAATGAAATTAAGTGCTTTTCGGTAATTGATTTACAAGCTTCTACAAAATTGGGGACTAAAGTTGGTTCGCCACCAGTAAAACTAATTCTAAAAATCTTCTCATTTTTATCCAAACTAGCAATTAGTTTGTCAATATTAATCGAATTTACTTTTACTTTTGCGTCAGTAATTTTTCCAAAGCAATAGTCACAATCTAAATTGCAACGTTTTGTAACATCCCAATGAAGCCAAGCATCGTAGTTTTGATTTTCATTTTTAAGTAATTTCATAGTAAAACTTATTAAAGTTTAATGATTGAAACAAATTAACATAAAAAATTAACTTAGCTGGAAATATAAGTTGAAGGAAATTACTGCGATAAGATAACGGAAATTGTGGTTAAGTTTATAAGTAATCCCAGATTCAAAAATGAGAAAATTCCCGCAATTTTTTAACTTAAAGATAATTATAGTCTAAAAACAATATTTTTTGAGGTGTAAATTGCGGGAATTTTTTTGTGTTTCTATTTTGGCCAGATGTATGTTAGATGTAAATGAATGGAAAACATTGTTTTTACGTCTATTTTATATATTTTGCGAATATGGTTTCTATTTTTTGTTTATCTTAAATAAAGTTAATTATACACAAAAAAAATGAAGTAACTAAAATGAAACAAGTAATCCAAATTATTGCCAAATGATGAAAGCAAACAGAATTTTATATATCATTTTACTCACGCTTTTTGTCGTTTCCACAAGTTTTTCGCAAATAGAAATTACTCGCAACATAACTATTGATGATGGATTGGCTTATTCGCAAGTTACTTGTTCGTTTACTGATAGCAAAGGAATTATGTGGCTTGGAACTTCTGCGGGTTTGTCCGAGTGGAACAGCGTTAATTTCAAAAATTATTATAAATCGGACGGACTTCCTTCAACTTTTATTTCTTCAATTTGTTGTGATAATGATAACAATATTTATGTTGGAACAAGCAAAGGATTGGTTATAAAAACCGGTAATAAATTTGTTAAACCCAAAAATTCGCCAAAGGAATTACAAACCCAAATCAACAAAGTCTTTTTGAGCAAAAATGGATTATTGATAATTTTAACCGAAAATAAAGGAATGTGGGTAAAAAAAGATGATAAATTTTCCAAAATAGAATTAGAAAACAAGAGCGATAAATTTATTCCAACATCAATTCTTGAGCGGAAATCGGGCGATATTTTAATTGGAACAAGAAATAGTGGAATTTATAAATTTTCACAAAACAAATTAAAACGAAAAATATTCCACCCAATTTACAAGAGATTTAATGTTGTTGATATGATTGATACAAATGGCGATTCTCTTTACATTGCTCTTCAAGGTTTGGGGGTTGTAATTAATACTAAAAATGGCGAGCATAAAGGAAATACTTATATTACAGTAAAAAATGGATTGCCAAGTAAATATATTAATAGCCTTTTGCGTGCCGAAAATGGTGATATTTATGTTGCAACTTCTGATGGAGTTGCTGTTATAATTGGCAAAAAAATTAAGAAGATAATTAATAAACTGCAGGGATTAACAAACGAATTTGTGCTTAAAACAGTTTCGCTTGGCAATAACTCTTTCCTTTTCTTAACCGAAGGTAGCGGGATTTTTATTTATGAACCAGATGCTTTTGTTACATACACAACTCAAAATGGATTGATTAATAACAATATTTGGGCAATTGAAGAGCTAAACGACGGGTCGTTTTGCTTTTTAACTGATGATGGAATTTCTATTTTGAGAAATAACACTTTTGAAAGTTTAACAAAGGAAAATGGACTTGGAGATAATTTAGCTGTTACAATTTACGAAGACAAAAATAGCAATCTTTTTGTTGGAACTTACACTGACGGCGTTAATGTTTTAAAAAATGGAAAAGTAAAGCGACTAAATGAAAAAGTTTTAATGCCGCTAAATGCCGTTTGGTCAATTCATGAAATTGAAAATGGCAAAATGCTCTTTGTAACTCACACTCGCGGAATTGCCGTTTTTGATGGAAATAAAGTAATTGATACTCTCGGCACAAAAAATGGATTGCCACATACAAAAATTTCATCATCTTATAAAAGAAAAGACGGCACAATATTAGTCGGTTTGGAAAATAGTGGAATTTATCAACTAAAAAATAATCGTTTTACACCTTTTTGCGATTCCATAAAACACTGTCTCGTTTGGGCAATTTATGAAGATAATAACAGAAATTTATATTTTGGAACAAATGAAGAAGGCTTAATTACATATTCGGCAAAAGGAATTATTGATACGATAAGCACCAAAGATGGAATGTCGGATAATTCAATTGTTGCAATAAGTATTGATAACTTTGGAAATATTTATGCAGCTACCGATCGTGGATTAAATATTATTCAATTTGATAAAAAGGGAAATTTCAAAATTAGAAATCTATTCAAAAAAAGTGGTTTAGCTGATAGTGAATGTAACCAAAGTGCAATTCACAAAGATAGCAAAGGTAATATTTGGGTTGGAACTATTGGTGGCGTTACAAAAATAAATCCCCAAAAACTTGATGGAGCTGAAGTGCTTCTTCCAATTAACATAACTAAAATTAAAGTTATGGAAAATGAAATTACCGATTTCGAAAATTTAATTTTTGAATATGACCAAAATGACATTAGTTTCAACTTTGCTGGAATTAACTACAAATATCCAGGAACAGCAAAATACCGCTACAAATTAAGTAATATTGACGAAGATTGGGTTGAAAATAACAGAAATGAAGTCCGTTATGCAAATCTTCCAGCTGGCAAATATGAATTTTGGGTAGCCACAAGCAATCAATGGCGAGTTTGGTCAGAGCCAACATCTATTTCGTTTGAAATTACACTTCCATTTTGGAAAACTTGGTGGTTTATAGGTATAGTTTTAATTCTTTTTGTAAGTACTGTAATCACCATTGTTTATTGGCGATTCACAAGCTTAATAAAATTTGAACGTTTACGTACAAATATTTCGGCTGATTTACACGACGAAATTGGCTCGGGGTTATCCGAAATTTCAATTTTGATTGAATTGCTAAAGTTTAATCCAAAAAACGAAAAAGAATTAATAAAAGGATTAGACCATATTGGCGATACAACTCGCTCGTTAATTGAACGTTTGAGCGATATTATCTGGATTGTAAACCCACGAAAAGAAACAATTAAAAACTTAATACTCAGAATTCAGGATAGCTACCAAGAAGTATTTTATCATTCTGATATTTCACTAAATATTATAAACATTGAACTTTTGGAAAATATTGTACTTCCACTCGAAATTAAACAAAATCTTTATCTAATTACCAAAGAAGCAATTAACAACGCACTAAAACACAGCAATTGCAATAACATTGATTTTGAAGTGAACAAAAAGGAAAACAAGCTTTGCATCGAAATTCGTGATGACGGAAAAGGATTTGAAGAAGAAAATTCGCAAAAAGGAAATGGACTTTACAATATAAAAAGACGTGCTGAAAAAATTAATGCAGTTGCAACAATAAACAGTTCAAAAGATTTAGGCACAAAAATTAGAGTTGAAGTATATTTGAAGAAATCAATTAAGGCAAAAAATGATTAAAGTAATAATTGTTGAAGATAATCCAACATTTCGCGAGGGAATAGCCGCTTTTATTAATGCAACGCCCGGTTTTAGCTGTCCCAAAACATTTGAAACCTACGAAGCGTTACTTCGCGATGTTAAAGATATAAATCCAGATGTTTTAATTAGCGATATAAATTTGCCGGGCATGTCAGGAATTGAAGGCGTAAAATTGGTAA
>Ga0209016_1000157_pt1 | contig 95102 bp, 105 predicted proteins | sample EPASupsiteSAE305_FD_187265 | JGI IMG/M metagenome (GOLD analysis project Ga0209016, IMG submission 187265) | Bioremediated contaminated groundwater microbial communities from EPA Superfund site, New Mexico - SAE3-05 (SPAdes) (version 2) | ecosystem: Environmental > Aquatic > Deep subsurface >... | reverse complement strand
AGCATTGCAACACTGGAAATAGTCCATACTTCATAAAATGGGAGATCCAGAAAGTAGGAATTAACTCATTTCTCAAGGACAAAATAGCGCGATAATTTTTTTCAAAGACGTACTGCGTAAGTCCTATCCTCTTATCTGGTCTTGGAAGAGGTAGAAAAGGCAATGATGCGTGATCTCTCCGAATTAATGCAATACAACGACTGCTTCCTTAAAAGCTAGAACCTGAAAAATACCGGGTTGTGCTGATAGTCTGTTTCAAAGCTCTTTTGTCATTCTGGCATTGGAATGGATAACTCCCTAATACTCTCCATTTTATAGTGATGATGGGGTGGTTTTTTCAGAAAACCCTTGTTACGCACGATAATCCGGATCCCTAAAAAAAGTGCGGGAATATGGCAATTCCATCCTCAAGTTCAAATCAGGAGCATGGGCAACATATCGGTTCATTCCCGGTAAGTAAGCCATCCCTGATTGTGATAACCCGGTCAGCACGTTTTGCCAGTTCGGTGTTATGGGTCACAACGATGAGGGTGAGTCCCTTGTTACAGAGTTGCCTGAAGAGATCGTAGATCTTCTCTGAGCTAACCGAGTCGAGGTTGCCGGTCGGCTCGTCAGCCAGGATGATCTTTGGATTATTCATCAGAGAACGTCCGATGGCAACTCGTTGCATCTCTCCACCAGACAACTGATATGGAAGGTGATCTCCCCGGTGACCAAGGCCGAGCATTTCAAGGATTGTTTCCGTCTTCTCTGAGTCAGGCTTTTTCTTACTAAAGAGCAGGGGGAGCTCCAGGTTCTCCCTGGCTGTCATTGTCGGAATAAGGAAAAACTGCTGAAAGACAAATCCTATGGTGTCCCTCCGGACTATTACCCGCTCTTTCTCCTTGAACCTGGTTACATCTGTTCCATCTATCGTAACAGTCCCACCGGATGGGTTATCCAGAAGTCCCAGGATGTTTAAGAGGCCGGTTTTTCCGGATCCAGATGGTCCGACAATGGAGACAAATTCTCCCTGTTCTACTGACAGACTAACTCCTTTCAGAGCATGGATCTCTTCACTTCCCCGCTGGTATATCCGGGTGAGATCATGTGCTTCGACAAGGCTCATTCAAACTCACTCCTGATCGCTTCCATCGGGCTGAGTCGTGAAGATCTGAATGCTGGATAGAGTCCGCATATCAGACCGAGCACAACCGAGAAGATCAGGCATTCACCGATCAAGATCGGGTCAGCGGTTATCAGGCTTCCAGCTGGTGCATAGGGAATATTTGACCTGACAAACTTCTCGATCATACCGGATCCGATAAAGGATCCAAATATTCCTAGAACACCCCCGGCAGTGGTTACTATGATCGTCTCTACCATGACCATAATGCCGATGTCAACTCCTGAAGCCCCGATAGCCTTCATCATCCCGAATTCCCGGGTTCTCTCATGTACAGACATCAACAGCGTGTTCATGATCCCGAATGCACTGATCACAATTGCTACTGCTATAAGTGATAAGAGCAGTATTCGAGCCGATCCCACCAGGTTCATGATGGTTCCTGATATCTGCGACATGGTGACAACCTGGGTGTCAGGTATCTTCTCAATCTCATCAGAGACATCAGAAACTTCCTTCGGATCGTTCACAAGCACTGCAATCGTGTTGATCCTGCCTTCTTTCTTGAATATCCGCTGGGCTTCAGCGATAGGCAGGAAATGTGACTGGTCATCCTGACCGCCTGTCCGTTCAAGTATTCCCACGATATTAAATTGTTCTTTTGTTGGACCAATTGGAATTGTATCTCCGACTCTGGCACCATCAAGTTCTGCGAGACCTGCCCCGATAACCATGACATTCTTCTCATCGTCGTTGAAGAATCTCCCGGACACCTTCCACCAGGGTTTGATCTTCTGCATATTTCCACTCTCGATCCCATACACAACATGAGATGTTCCGTTGTTGGTAAACTGCTGCAAAAGCATCGGTGTTGCTATCTCAACCCCGGCAGTGCTTCGGATCGTCTGCAGGTTGGACTCATTCAGGTACTTTGGAATCACTCCTCCGTGCATAACCAGGCTTGCAGCCTCATATGGGCAACCTTTTGGAACAGCGAGGAGGCTAACTCCAAGACTGTTCATCTCTCCCGAGAGTTGCCTCTCATATCCTGCATTAAACGATAACAGTGAGTAGAGGACTGCTACAGCGATTGCCACCCCTACAATCGTCAGGAGGGTTCGCATCCTCCTTCTGCTCAAGTTCTTGATCGCCAGGGTCCAGAAGTTCATGGGTAGGTTTTCCCATCCAGATTGACACTGCTTCCAATCAGTGCCATGTCATTATCTTTCACAACAACATTTCCGACAACCGTGACTTTTTTGCCCATTGCGGGAGGAATTACAAAGTTGTTCGGTTTCAGGTTGACATAGAGGTCACCACTGTCATCTGACATGATAAACCAGCAGCCTGATCCGCACTGTGAGGTTATCTTCCCTTCCACGCTGACCTGTTTATCTGTATATTTATCAGCACTGTTCAAAAGGTCGGTGATGCTGACTTTTTCTGGTGTAGTGGCGGTCTGGTTACCTGTCTGGTCAGCATAACAACCAACGACGCTGATCACAATGAGAATGAAAACTCCTGTAATGATAGCTTTTGAACTCATGATTTCTCCATGATTGAGTGAATAAACTGCTATTCCCTGGCAGATTCGTCTCTTGCCAATTTGGATAGTCTGTGTATCACCCTGATATTCATCAGATTCATTCTGTGGTAATAAATCAATTCTCACAAGGATAGCTACATATTCTGATATGTTCGGATTGAAATCTCCAAAGTTAATGGTTTACGGTTCTCTTCTGTAAGAACCTACAATATGGTTTTTCACCAATGTGATTATGAGTGAATGTGTATGTCTGATGATCTAATCGAATTATTTGGTAAATTTTCTCTTGCCCTTGATAAAATCGAGCAATGCAAGGAGTTTGTCTCCTTTATCCCGGAAGTACGTACCAATATGGTGTATGCAAGACAGGGTGCAAAAACCAGAGATGATGTGCTTGCAGTAGATGGAAGAATTACAGTGGTGCGTGGAATGCCATATGCTGCCGGCCGTCCCCGGCTGGGTGCATCAAGTCATATGGCCCGTTTGATCATTGAACTTGCAAAAGTAGATCCCTCGTACCGGGCAGGAATTGACTTCATGAACAATCCTGCGTTTGCAACATGGCTAAAACAGTATTGTGCTGAAAAAGGATGGGTCTTTTCAGTCATTGACCGCAGTAGCGAACCTGAAGAAGTGAAAGAGAAAGAATGTGGTTCCATGCCCTGGAAGGTAGCAGAAGCAGTCAGGGCCTGTGGGGGAGTCGCTCCCAAAATCTTCTATGAAACCGGAGCGGTGGGAAAGGAGCCAGTTTCTGTTCTTGTAGGTAGAGATCCTATCGAAGTTGTGGATCAGATTATAGAGATTGCAAAGAGATATCTCGCTGAATCTTCACAGTCAGGGGTATAATGGCCGGTAGCGGACAGAAGATTGGAAAGATTGATGTCGGGATCTTCAATTCGTTTCTTCAGCACAGACTGGGTGCTCCTGACTCATCAGTCATCGTTCCACCCCGAACCGGGATAGATTCCGGAGTCATATCCCTTGGTAATGGAGAAGTCCTGATAGTAGCAGAAGATCCGATATTTGCGATACCTGGCCAGCCTCTTGAGATGTTCGGGTGGTATACTGTTCACATTGGTGCAAGTGATGTTGCCGTGATGGGTGTTCGTCCACGATACATGACATATTCTCTGCTCCTTCCACCAGAAACCCCGGATGATGATCTGAAGGTTATCGTGAATTCAATTCATGAGGCTGCAAAAGAGCTTGGGATTGCAATAGTAGGTGGTCATACCGGGTATTATCCAGGTTTTGCAGCACCTACGATCGGAGGAGTAACTGTTTTTGCAACTGCGAAGGAGGGTTCATATGTCACTCCGGCAGGTGCCAGACCGGGAAATGTTGTTATTCTAACCAAAGGACCGGCAATAGAGACAGCAGGCCTCCTCTCCGTCCTGCGTGAACGCGATCTTCTTGCAACATATGATAATGGCCTTGTTTACCGTGCCCAGGCCCTCTGCAAAAAGATGAGTGTTGTTCAGGATGCGATAATTGCGATGAAAACAGGAATGGTGACTGGCATGCATGATGCAACAGAAGGGGGGGTTATTGGAGGGTTATTTGAGATCGCTGATGCCAGTGGGGTTGGGATGGTAATCGATGAATCCCTCTTCATCTATCCGCCGGAAGTGAAGATGGTCTGTGATTATTTTAAAATAGATCCAGTAAAGGCGATAGCTGAGGGTTCCCTTCTGATCACTGCAGAGAAGGAAGGGGCAGATACGATCATTTCAGTCTTAAAAGAGAACGAGATTGCGGCATCGGTGATCGGATACATCACTGACAATTGTGATCAGAGGATAATTACCCGGCTTGATGGAACTGAAAATCCGCTTGCGGTACCTGAACAGGATCCGTTCTGGCCGGTCTTTTTTGAGAGTGTATCATAATACAATATAAAAAATAGATCTCAAGAATCCGAATATCTTCTCTTTTTTTATATTGTGACTCATACTCGCTGTAATGTATGGTCCGTTCCCCTCGTGATTGTTCCACAAGATATATGTGGAATCATTTGCATATTGAGTGGTCAGTCTAGACTGATCACTCTAATGAGTATCAGACATTCCAAGGAGAAGTCATATGCAATATCGACAAGTCCCAAAAAATGGGGATTCATTATCGGTTCTCGGATTCGGGGCCATGCGTCTTCCAACAAAGAGAGGGCGGTTCGATGAAGAACGTTCCAAAACCCAGATCCGCAGTGCCATAGATGCAGGTGTCAACTACATCGATACCGTATTCATGTATGGGGAGAGCGAGCGGATTTTAGGGGATGTGCTTCAGGATGGGTATCGTGAGAAGGTAAAACTCGCGACTAAACTCCCTCCCTGGCATCTGCAGAAGCCGGAAGATATGGAGACCATCCTTGAAGGTCAGCTCAAAAAACTCAGGACCGATCACATCGATTACTATCTCCTTCACTCCCTTGATGCAAACAGTTGGAAGAAATTCCTTGACTTTGGTGTGTTTGAATTTCTGGAGAAGGCAAAGGCAGCAGGAAAGATCATTAACATCGGATTCTCCTTTCATGGTGACCGAAAGACCTTCAAAGAGATCATCGATTCGTACGACTGGGTATTCTGCCAGATCCAGTACAATTTTCTTGATGAGAATACACAGGCTGGAAAAGAAGGTCTCCTGTATGCTGCTTCAAAAAACATAGCCGTCATCATCATGGAACCACTCCGGGGAGGAATGCTGACACAAAAGATCCCGGCCGATGCCCAGAAGATCTACGATAGTGCCAGCACCCGACGTTCACCTGCTGAATGGGGTCTGCGATGGGTTCTGAATCACCCTGAAGTAACTGTTGTTCTTTCAGGAATGAATGATGAAGCCCATATCAGAGAGAATATCACCACCTGTGATAACGCCATTGCAGGATCTATGACACCTGAAGAACTGTCTGTTATTGAAAAGGTGAAGGGTGTTTATCAGCGGCTCATGAAGGTTGGCTGCACGGGTTGTGCCTACTGTATGCCATGTCCGTTTGGTGTAAACATCCCTCAGTGTTTCACTTTTTACAATCAGTATTACATGGCTCAAAATCGGATAATGACGAGAGCGATGTACGGGATTCAACTGATGGGTGGGCTGGGAGGAAAACCTGTCAATGCATCCCTCTGTAGAAATTGTGGCAAATGTGTCTCACTCTGCCCTCAGCATATTGAGATCCCTGATGAACTCAAGAATGTGTCAAAAACCCTTGACGGTCTGCGAACCCGGGCACTGATTCCAATAATAAGGATGATCTTTTCCAGGAAAAAGCTCAATGACTGATCAGAGGGTGCTATAATACATCCTGATTTCAGTTATTCCATGATGAATCTGTGAAAGTATGAAACAAGTACCTGACGATTCAGATACCGGTGATAATGGCTGTCCAATTCCAGGAAAACGCGATATAATACTGAGCGTTGCTCTCCGCCTCTTCACGACACAGGGGTTTCATGCAACCCCTACCTCACAGATAAGTAAGGAGGCAGGAATCTCCACCGGGACGCTGTTCCATTATTTCCCTGATAAAAATAGCCTCTTTGAACAGTTGTATCTCTCGATTAAGAAGGATATGGCTGAAGCCATCAGATTCTGTGATGATCCTGCTCTGGATCCAAGGACCAGGCTTGAGCGATGCTTTCATGGATTTGTCACCTGGGGGATCACAAACCATGAGAAATTTCTCTTTGTCGAGCAGTTCTATCACTCTCCGAGTATCTCAGAAGAAGTTAAGCGTGAAGCACATGCTGAATTCGCCTGGATGAATCAGATATCTGAAGAGGCAATTGCCAAGGGACTGATCCGTGATCTTCCTCATGAGTTTTATCTTGTCATGGTCTCCCAGATCATGTTTGGTGTTGTCAAACTGATTGCAACAGGAGAAACAGGCCTTTCTTCAGAAGAATTGATCAGTCTTGGACTTGATCTCATCTGGCGTGATGGCGGGCCTGAAGACAAAATTGCCTCTTCTGCTAAGCTTAATATCTGAAGAATCCTACCTTTTTTGTCGTATCTGGTCCGGACAGAAGAATCAGGAATAAAAGTTTCTGAACACCTTGCATATTCTCCTGTCCCGGGTTATGGCTGCGTTTATGCGGTTGTTCTTCAATGCCGGTGTGGCAGAGTGGTTGAATGCCTTCGCCTGCAAAGCGAATGTTTGGGGGTTCGATTCCCTCCGCCGGCGTAAACTGGAGAGATAATTTTGCATATATATAGTACACTTTCAAAGAGCATCGAACCGCTTGAGACCCTCTCCCCTGATCGAGTTTCGATGTTTGTCTGCGGCCCGACTGTATACGACTACTCACACCTGGGCCATGCCAGAACATATGTGGTCTTTGATGTGCTGGCAAAGTATCTCCGCTGGACCGGGAAAGAGGTCTTTTACCTGCAGAATATTACAGACGTGGATGACAAGATCATCGACCGGGCTGCGAGAGAGCAGGTCTCCAAGGCATCCCTCTCACGGCAGTTCGAGCGTGAATATATCAGGGATATGCAGTCGCTTGGCATCAATGCAGTGAGTTACTATGCCCGGGCAACCACTCATATCCCTGAAATAATCAGCCAGATCGATCGTCTTGTCAGGAAAGGGGTAGCATATGCAACGGATACCGGTGTGTACTTCAACGTTGATACGTTCGACCGGAACGGTGAGTTATCAGGACAGAAACGGGATAAACGCGTCAGCCGTGTAAGGGACCCTACCAAACGAAACCCAGAAGATTTTGCTCTCTGGAAATTTGGAGAATGGGGTGAGTACACATGGGATTCGCCATGGGGAAGAGGAAGGCCCGGGTGGCATATAGAGGATACAGCAATCTCTGAGAAGTACTTCGGCCAGCAGTATGACATTCATGGTGGAGGGCTTGATCTCATCTTTCCCCATCATGAGGCTGAGATCGCCCAGATGGAATCTCTGGAAGGGAAGCACCCTATGGTGCGGTACTGGCTCCATACCGGATTTCTGACAGTACGAGGAGAGAAGATGTCAAAGTCCCTTGGCAACTTTGTAACCATCAGAGATGCTCTCAAATCATGGAACAAGGATGTATTACGATATTATATTCTTCTTTCGCATTATCGATCTCCTCTTCAGGCGACCGATGAGGGATTAGCCAGTGCTGAAAAAGCCCTTGAACATATTCGTGCTATAGCAACTCGGGACAACGGGGTAAACCATGAGGGAAGAAAAGCGTTTACTGATGCGATGGATGCAGATCTCAACACTCCCATGGCACTTGCCGCCATCCAGTCTCTCGCATCTGCAGGAGATATTACTGCCCTTGTAGAGTTTGGTGAGATTCTTGGGGTAAATTTCCTACGAGAAAAGAGTGTGCCTCTTGCAATACTACAGGATATCAGATCGGAGCTCAGAAGCAGGAAACAGTTCGACCTGGCAGATCTGATCCGTGAGAAGATGGTCAGTGCTGGTATACCCATTACCGATCCTCCATTATAACTCATCATCACACAATTTTGTAAACCTTATATTATTAACAATATTGTAAATCCCGAAAAACAAAAAAGATGTATTCGGGTTATTCCTGGTAATCGAAGAGATCTGTTGAGAGATAACGCTCTCCGGTATCCGGAAGAATGGCAACGATCAGTTTTCCGGCATTCTCTGGCAGGGATCCAATCTTCACTGCTGCTGCCACTGCTGCTCCTGAGGAGGGACCAGCAAGAATACCCTCTTCTGATGCCAGCCGTCGTGCATACTCATAGGCTTCGTCATCAGTGATCTGAAGCACCTGGTCAAGCAGATTCACTCCAAGCACATCTGGGACAAATCCCGGACTGATACCCTGGATCTTGTGCTTTCCTGGTTTGCCACCGGAGATAACCGGTGATGCTGCAGCCTCGACAGCGATGGCCTTGAATGATGCCTTTCTTGGCTTGATAACTGATGCAATACCGGTAATGGTTCCTCCGGTTCCTGCTCCTGCAACAACGATGTCAACCTGTCCGTCGGTATCGTTCCAGATCTCTTCTGCAGTGGTTCTCCGGTGAATCTCAGGGTTTGCCGGATTCTTAAACTGCTGGGGAACCAGGTAACTGTCAGGGTGTTCCCGGTGGATCTGCTCGGCCAGGTTGACTGCTCCTGTCATCCCTTCAGCTCCTGAAGAGAGGATAAGTTCTGCTCCAAGGGCCTTGAAGATCTTCCTTCGCTCAACACTGAAAGACTCCGGCATCACTAATATCAACCGGTACCCCTTTGCAGCCGCAACAAATGCAAGAGCGATACCGGTGTTCCCACTTGTCGGCTCAATAATGGTGGTCCCCGGTTTGATGAGCCCATCGCGTTCTGCTGCCTCAATCAAGGCAACACCGAGCCGGTCCTTCACACTTCCGAGTGGGTTGCGTGACTCCTGTTTCACCAGAATTGTTGGTGGAAATGTCTGGGTGCTTAACCCCTTGGTGATGCGGTTAAGACGGATGAGTGGTGTGTTTCCTATCGTTTTGGTAATATCATTGTAAATTCGTCCCATGATGCCCTCCGGCAGAATACGTAAGTTCTACAGGGTCATTAAATGCCCTGGGTTAATATCACAATTGTGACATTCGAACATACTATTCTCTAGGTAATGGTATATAGTATTCCAAACCGGAAAAAAAGGCCTCGATGCCGGTGAGGCTGTTTTCTGAAAAATAGGTCTCTATCAGGATTCTTTGTGTCTTGATGATGGTGATTATAACACGCTTCGGGAAAAAAGATCAGGGTTCTATCTGCTTTTCATCCTCTGTGTTCACTCTGTAATGAATCAATGGGTTCAGACAGGTCTCTGCCTCCCATGGATCATGGACAACCTCAACCTTTACATTGCTGATCCAGGTGATCAACTTAAGCCTGGTCTCGACCTGGTTTACCAGGTACTCAAGTAGGGGACATGACTCGGTGTTGAGTGCCATCTCAACGTCCACCTCTTCTCCGGTGATCTTCACTGTTCGTATAAGTCCCACATCAACAACGTTATGCCCGATCTCAGGGTCAATGATCTGCCTGAGTGCAGCCCAGATCTCCTCTTCCCTGTCTGATACCGGGGTAACCGGTGCATGCTGTCTGATGCATACCAGATCCTTCTCAAGTTTACTGATCTTGTCTTCGAGTGAACTCTGGCGCTCGAGCATCCGGCTGATAACCCGCAGTGTCGGGTCAGGCATGGCATTATCCCTGATATCATCCTGAGTCGTTCTCCGTTCGAGCCCTGCAATCCTTCCCGGAACTCCCACAACGGTTGCTCCTGGTGGAACATCCCTGACTACGACAGCGCCAGCCCCGACTTTTGCATAATCACCCAGGTTTACCGGACCGAGCACCGCTGCACCTGACCCGATAACAACACCTTTTCCAAGGGTTGGATGCCGTTTTCCTTTTGTGAGCGTTGTCCCTCCAAGAACAACTCCCATGTAGAGGAGGACATCATCACCGACTTCAGCAGTCTCTCCGATAACAACCCCCATACCATGGTCGATAACGACTCGTCTCCCTATCTTTGCGCCGGGATGGATCTCGATACCGGTAAACAGCCTTGAGATATGAGAGATAAAGCGTGCAGCAAGCCGGTGCTCTCCGAGCCAGAGTCGGTGTGCCACCCTGTGTATGGCTAAAGCATGAAGCCCGGGGTAACAGAATAAAATCTCAATTCTACTCCGTGCTGCTGGATCTTTCTGTAGGATAATGTCGATATCTTCCCTGATACGTGCACCAATCATAATTTCATTTCCCGAGAGCAGTGGTGGTCACAATTGTGACTATTGGCGTACTGATTACCCTGACGTGTGAATAATCATTCGCATCGCGGAAAGAATTACCTCACTGGTCAGGCAGGTCTCTGGTAAGTATACAATAAGACCGGGAATAAAAAAAAAGAGCTGGATTATACCAGCTTGTTGATTGGGTGGTTTGGCTCTTTGATGTCGCCACCGAGCTCACGGAGGGTCTCGGCAAGGACGATATCAGAGAATGCTGCTGAAGTTGCAATAGCTTCACAGTTCTCGATCGGACCGAACATGAGCAGATCTGCACCGAGGGTGGCTGCCATGATGTTGCATCCGATATCTGGTGCGGACCATGCTGCCTGACGGATACCCTCAACACCGCCGAAGTGGTGGTGGCCCATCTGTTCAAGCAGTACGCCTGCATCTTTGTACCGGTCGAGAATACCGTTCTTTCTCCAGCGCTTGAGCCAGGTCCAGGACACGGTCATGTTGTGGTATGCACCACCGGTTGGCAGACCGTGGATTGCCTTGCATGCAAGGATCTCACGGAATGAGCCACCAGAACCGAGACCGAGTGGGGTTGCTGCTGTGTCGAGGATTGGGCGCTTGATACCTGCTTCCTCGGCAATTGCGATCATGGACTTCTCCTGACCTGCAACACCACCATCAGTCAGAACCTTCTCACGACCACGGACACTTGCGTCACCGGGGTTGAATGCGAGAACGATTGCTGCATCTACATCGGACTTCTTGATAGCCTCGATGTTCTCTGGTCCGATTGAACCGTTGATCGAGTTGTATACTGCACGGTCTGCGATACCGACTTCGGTAACGTACTTGCAGGCGTGTGCAAGTGCTGCTGGTGCAGAGGAGTCCATCAGGAATGGGAACTCATCATCGATCTCGGTAAACCAGCTAAAGTAGCTCTCGAATGCCTCGCCGTATTCGGCGATGATCTGGCAGAAGTACCAGTTGCCAGTTGCGTCGTAGAGCTCGAGACACCTGTTCCAGAGTGCCTCTGCTTTAGCCTTGTCAATCTTACCAGTGTGCTCGTCGAGCACGGTCTCGTGCTTGTTATAGAAGATCGATGCACCAAGCACACGTGGGTATTCTCCAGGCTGTCCTCCGATCTTGTGACCGTTGAAGTCAAGGACCGTCTGTTCCTTCTCAAACATGAACATCTAACATCACCTCTTATTTTGCGATCAAATGAAGCAGTTTTGGCAGTAATTCTGTCACAATGACGTATGTCATCAGACCTGCAACGATACCGTACAGAATACCGATATCACGTCCGACCTTGCGGCCGACACGCTGGGTCATTTCTCCGTTAACGAACTCAAGTTTCGTCTCGATTGCATCGAGTTTAGCCTCGATCTCAAGGAACTGTGGGTTTGCAGTTGCTGCTACAGCGGCTCCGCCTCCTCCTTCTTCCTTGATCTCAACGACCATCGGTCCGCCTGGGAATACACCCGGGTCACGTGCTTTAAGTTCGTTGATTTTTGCGGAGATTGCACCGATATCCTCGGCCTCCATAATGTCAACGATCTCAACCTGCTCCTGGAACCGCTTGATGTTGTCTGCAGTGAGGTTCTCGATGAACGGAATAGCACCCTTGGATCCGACGATCTTACCGCCGTCGACACCACTCTGGTGCAGGGCGATAAGGCTCTGACCTGAAAGGTGTCCCTTGACTTCAGTACCGCATGTCAGTACAAACCTGATGTTGGGGTTTGAGATGACGTTTGCAATGACCTTCTCAAGTCCGAGGTTCTCTGTCTTACAGGATCCTGCGATTGCTGCTCCTGCATTGCAGATTGCCTGCTCGTCAAGGTGTGAACCCATGGTGATGACTGCGACCGGGCTTTTTACGTCGCCGGTGTGGAAATCACCCTGTACAATTGGCCAGCCTGATGCTGCGTCTCCCTTGTCTGCCATTACAGGACCCCCAGAAGGACTGGAACTACCATCAGGAGTGCTACTGCAAGACCGATGGCAAACCCGATAAGACCGGAGTCCATTGCACCGGATTCGAGTTTGTTTGTTCGTGCAAGGATCTGTCCCTTGTATTTGATGTCAGAGACCATGGCCTCGATTGCTGCCATTCTGACCGGGCCTGACTTCTTCTCGTCGTCTGCCATTATGCCACCCCGTGTCCCATAAGGAGGAGTCCGACAATCACGAATGAGACGATGAGACCGATCATCAGACCCTCGACCTTACCACCGTAGACACCGGATGCAAATTTGTCCTGGTATCCGATGTCGGTGACGAGCATCTGGATGGTCTTCATCCGTGCGTGAATCAGTGCAACTTCAGCAGACATCGGACGGACTTCTGCCCCTTCCGTGTCTCCACTTCCGCCGCTCTCATCCTTGATCTCAACGATCATTGCCTCAGCGTCGAATGCGCCTGGATCTTTGGCCTTGAGTTCATTGATTTTTGCTGAAATGACGCCGATATCTTCTGCTTCCATGATATCGACCATCTCAACCTGATCCTGGAACCGCTTGATGTTATCAGCGGACAGGTTCTCGATGAACGGAATAGCGCCTTTGGATCCGACGATCTTACCGCCGGTGATACCACTCTGGTGCAGAGCAATGAGACTCTGTCCTGAGAGGTGACCCTTGACTTCAGTTCCACAGGTCAGAACGTATCTGATGTTCGGGTTTGAGATGATATTTGCAATAACTTTCTCAAGTCCGAGGTTCTCTGTCTTACAAGATCCGGCGATAGCCGCTCCTGCATTACAGATCGCCTGCTCGTCAAGGTGTGAACCCATGGTCACGACTGCGACCGGGCTCTGGGGATCTCCGGTATGGAAGTCACCCTGAACAATCGGCCAGCCACTGGCCGGTGATTTTTTGTTTGCCATCTATATCACCTCACTTCAATAAGGCCAGTACGATGACACCTGCCAGCAGAAGTCCGACAGCAAGTCCATACCACATTGAGGTGATGGCTCCTGCATATACGAGAGACTTCTCACGGTTCGGGAATGACTCAAGGAAGTTACCTTCTCCGGAGAGCATTCCAACGATATCATCAGCAGTCTTGTCCAGCTTGTCTACCTGTGCAATGATGGGTGCAAGTGACTCACCCTGCTGGGAGACAAATCCTGCGAACACGTCACAACCGAGACCAAACTCGGGGAGTACCGGGACCCAGGTCATTACTGGTCACCTCCGGCCTCGATAATTGGTTTGGAGTCGAGCCATGCGTATGCATCACGCTTGGAGAGATCGATGTAGGTCTTGTAGCAGTAGAACCAGGCGATCAGTGAGATGACCAGGTTAATAACTCCTGCAAGAATTCCAAGGAACACCAGTGAGATGATGGCTACAACGATCATGGAGAGGAACCCACATGAAAGTGCGAGCATCAGGGTTCTGTCCTGTGACTCATTCGGGCCAAGGCAGGCGTTGAATGGGTGCTGAAGTGCGAGTGCACCGAGGAAGAAGATCACTGCGAGAGCTGCACCGCCGATGAGTGAGTTTCCGTACTGCGGAATTGCAGTAACGAGGAACTGCTGTGCTCCACCAGCTGCTGCTCCTGCACTCTCTACTGAGAGTGACATGCTTCCGATGATCATCTGGTTGAACTCAAACGAGCCGGTTGCCATTGATGCAAATCCGAGCATTGTCATTGCACCGACAATTGCGAGCTCCATCAGGGACATGACCATCACAGGGATGTTCATGTTGATGATGTTGTTTGCAGTGTATCCGATGACTGCTCCAAGAATTGCTGCAAGGATCAGTGTAACAATCGGGGATGCGATACCGAACTTGGTACCTACGATCATGGCGATTGCTCCGGAACCGAATGCGATCATACCTGCTGACGGCACACCGGTACCAAGACCGTAGCTGCAGAGGTGCTTGATCGTGTCAGAACCCCACCAGAGGGCGGCGACTGCAGCAATTCCTCCAAAGAAGGAGAACACCGCAACGCCGGTAAGTACGTTGAGATAGGTGAGGTAGGTGCCTACGACAGCGATGACCAGACCATAGGTCATCAGCTTGTTGTGAGGCATTTTACCTTCAGATGCTTCCATTTTTGCTGTCATGTCTTCTCCTCACATTCCGATGTTGGTCACCAGCAGCAGTGAGATGAGACCACAGAATGCAGATGCAACGGCACAACCGATGATTGCACGTGGAACCCGCTTGAATTTGGGGTCGTGTGGTCCTTCGATGGTACCGGTGATGTTGTATGCTGCGAGCACTGCGTTGACCAGGAAGAATCCAATTGCAAAGATTCCCGCGAGGGATATTGCGAGTGGCTGGATTGCAGTTGCCTGTGCATTCAGGAGGGCTGCAAGGCCGACGCTGTATGCATCCAGGAGTTCGATGTAGATGATCGTTCCTCCAAGTCCTGCAATAAGTCCACCGATTACACCACCTACGAAGGAGATGAATGGCAGACCGTGCCCCTCAGTTCCCTGGGATTTGTATTCTGGGAAGGTGTCTCCGGTAATTGGGTCCTTTGCGATCTTACCAGATGCTGCAGGGATACCCATTGCGAAGACGTAGGTGGCGTTCACCATCAGACAGGTGATTGCCATCATAAGGCCACCACCGACTGCTCCACCAACGATGGAGATGAGGAAGTCACCAGTTGTCTCGTATGCCCATGCACCGCCGAAGAGACCGGCAAGACCGGCACCTGCTGCGAGCATTGCCACACCAGTTGCAATACCTGGTGCCTGTCCCATTGCTGCCGGTGCTCCACCGACAGGGACGAAGTGTACACCGAATGCAATCAGTGCACCACCGATGATAATCCCGATGAGTGGGACAACAAGGGATGCTCCGAGTACAGCGGTGATTCCGATAGAAACCAGAATGATAACAAGACCGACAACGGTTCCGACTGGGTTGATGCCGTCGCCACCTGCTGCCTTTCCTCCGAGTGCACTCATGATGATGCCTCCTCTGGTTCAGTGTATGGTCCGTAGGTCTTGCGTCCCCACACCTCGATCCAACGGTCGATGAATGTGAAGACCAGGATAAGGACGATTCCTGCGATGACTGCTCCCCATCCGGCGAGTGCCTTCTCAAAGAGGATGGTACGCCAGAGTTCAAGGAACACGATCAGACCGAAACAGATCCCTGATGCCGGACCGGCAAACTTGGTGGTGAACCAGCCGTTGTCAAGAGAAGATCTCTGGCCTGCCTCTGCATACCGGACGATGTTTCCAGATGCAGAGATTGGGACACCGGCACCGAACTTCTGGTTCTGGTACTGGCGTTCCTTTCCATAGAACGGGTTTCCTGATGCTGAACCTGCTGCACCAAGCGCAATACCCCAGATAAGTCCGAGGAGCGGAAGTGCGAACGGGTGGTGCAGCGCTGCCGCCATCAGGTAACACACTGCTGTGGTACAGAATATTGCGACAAACGCATGTGCCATCGTCACCGAAGTCAATGACTTGAGGATGTCGATGTAAACCGGCTGCTTGAACTTGGCCAGACTTGCAGTACGTCCAAGGTATCCTGAAGTACAGTAGATACCCTGAATAAACACCGCAACAATCGAACCAAGAATAATAGCGAGAGCCGGGTTGTAGTTAAGCTGTAAGAAAGCCCAGGCCACTCCAGCCCCGATGGCACACCAAAGCCCGTATGCTGGTGGCTCACCGGAGACTGCCTTGTTGAAGATGCGGTGGATATATCCCATCTGCGGAGCGAGCTGGACCTGAGAGTTCGGGTCACCCTGTGATCCGATATCAGATTCAGTATCTTCCGCAGCACCGGCAACTGTGGCAAGAGCTCCCGCCAATGCAGTAATACCAATGCCTAATACAATCTCTTCCATGTAAACCTATCTCCTGCGTAACTCTGATCAGACACAAGAGTACTCACTATGCAATACCACACACATAGAGCGTTACAATACCGTTGTGGTAATTGCTTAGTTGGTCAGTATTTAGTTAAATGTTTCGAAATTATGTCCCGTTATAAAGAATACCGGTCACAAAACCGGAAAAAAGACGAAATCTGCAGTTTTTGCACTAACCTAATTTGCTTTAACTAAGAAAAAGTAGTTTAACAAACAATTTTTTTTGCACACTTCTCTGGCACCCTGTAACACTGAAGAAAAAAAGGTTGTTGGTGATCAAAGATTATTTATAGCATCATAGATCCGGGGAAAATTCCAGCACTATTTTTTGTTCATTAATGAGCCTGTCCGATCGCGAACCGGTCGGCAATTGCGCGGCATGCGATCGACAATCATCGATAGTACTGATCATATATTGCATCCTCTTCTGAATACGATGAGAAGGGATTGTTGGGTTGTTTGAAGTCTGGATCCTCGTTGACCGAGTAGGGTTTCTTTTCTGTTGTAATCCGATATGGTGTAACGTTTGGGAAGAGATCCTGGATCTGGTTCCACATTGTTTTTGATGCTCCCTGGTACAGCTGGACCTCACTCATCACAGATGGATCATTGTATGCCGGGGAGTATGCTTTTCCCGACAGGCTCATGGCATCTGAGTATGCGTCCCCAGCCTGGGCGGTATAATACAGGTATGCGTTTATCTTGCGTGCCTTCTCATGGAAATCAGGGCTGATGTTCATTGCTGCCAGTCTCTGCTGGGTGGTCTGAAGGTCACGAAGTTCAGTTCCATTTGGGATTGTTGCATTGGAGAGGCTGTATATTGTATCTGTTGCGAGAGCCATGAACTGCTCATCCTGGTATGGTCCGGTCTGTGGTGATTCTTTTAATGGATAGAGTATTGTCGGAAGACTGGCTGCATGTGTGACACACAACCCTGCCATAACTATTGCAATAAGGAGAATCCGCCCTGTGATTCTACTCTTGCACTGCTTTCCCACTGGAAGAGATACTGTTCTGGTCATGCTGACTCTGATGGTGATGGGATCCATACCTATAACAGATTGGTGGATACTTCAGGCTGAATGATGTGTGTTCTCTCAGTATCTGGTTTGGATCTCTTCTCAGGCTCCTGCTGGTATCGCGTTCAGAATAGAGGGAATGGAGCATGTGGTATTCTATTACTCTCCATGAGTGAGGGAAAACGACTCTCCGCCAGATTGGTTCATCAGGTAAAAAGAGTTAGAAGAAGACCGGTCTGAACCAGAATGGATTAAAGATACTGTATCTGTTCCTTTGCCAGAGATTATAGGACGGCCTTTTCCAGTACCCTGTCTGAAGCGGTTTGTCATCAGAGAGCCCAAAGAGTGTCTTCTCTTGAACAGTCCCAATAATATTGTTCGTGACGGATGGATCCATCCGTGAGTAGATGTCAGACGGAATGCCGAGGAAACCGCCATCCAGGTATCCATTATATGCAGATACCGGCATGATCAGACAGACCGCGAGAAGACCCAGCAGTACTATGGTCCGGTTGTGATACTTGTTCCATACCATCATATCACCTCTTTGCTACTCATGTGCGCAAAAATATATATTCTTTGCGTTATTGTGAGCATACAATCAAGCGATCAATTATATTGATAAGATACTTACCAATAAAGGGCCATGAGATTAGATGGCGTGAGACTGATATGGTAACATCAGCTGAAATGATGCAGATCTCAACCGGGTGGATACGTATCCTCAATAAGATGAGTGAACTGGAAAAAACTCCTCGTGATTATGGCTCCGGCGATCTCCTCTATGGATCAGAGATACACACGATCATGGCTATAGGCCAGAATCAGGATATCAATGTCACCTCTCTTGCTTCGTCTCTGGGGATATCGAAAAGTGCTGTCTCACAGATGATCGCTCGACTCGCAGAGAAAAATCTGGTTGAACGATATCGCAGTCCTGACAATGAGAAAGAGACCCGCCTGAGACTCACTCCCCGCGGGCAGATTGCATACCTTGGTCATGAACAGCACCATGCCATCATTTTTGCACGCATGCAGGAGAAACTCGGTGATATCACCTCTGATCAGTACACCTTTCTGATGCGTGTTATCAGGTCAATAGAAGAGACTGCCGGTGAGTTCATGCATTCCGGGTAATTTTTTTCAACCGAATTATTGTTAAGTATATTACTAAAATGGGATTAAATGTCTACTCAACACAACCAACAACCCCTGATGATTGATATCTGGTTCTTCTCGGCAACGGGAAATACCGCACGAATTGCCGGAGTAATCAAGGAAGAATATGTCCGGCTTGGTGTAGATACCACATTGATTGATATTACTCCGTATACTTCCCGAAAGCCAGGGGTCATCCCAGGCTGTAGTGATGTAATTATCTTGGGACTGCCCGTTCACTCATGGCGGGCTCCCCGTGTGGTCAGGGAGTGGCTGGCCACTCTCCAGGGTCATGGGAAAAAGATAGCCCTGTTCTTTACGTACGGAGGATTTGGTATTCATCCCGCCCATGAAACAACCCGGTTGCTACTTGAGAACCAGGACTTTTCTGTTGTTGCCTCGGCTGAGTTCTGTGGATCGCACACCTTCAACCTCGGTGGATGGAGAGCGATGGAAGGAAGGCCTGATCTGTCTGATTTTGAGGTTGCCCGTGTCTATGCTGAACAGGTTCTACACAGGTTTACCGGAGAGGATTGTGGGACTCTTGATGAGATGGAACGGACATCGCACTCTGGTGAATTCCTCGACAGTATTGAAGAGTTCAGATTCCGGATTCTTACACAACTGCCTGCCCGGCAGGGTTCATGTACAGATTGCGGGAGATGTGTCCGTTGCTGTCCGACGGGATCTATGGATCCGGATACTGGACGAGCAGGGAAAGACTCCTGTATCGCATGCCTTGCCTGCGTGGCGACCTGTCCGGATCAAATGATTTCTATTAATGACATGTCAGAGAGCTGGTCGTACAAACTGAAGACAGAAGGTGTGACTGAAGAGGTGATGAAAAAGAAGAGGAGCAGGATCTATTTCTGATCCGTAAAACCTGTCTCTCTTACTCTTTTAACTTCAGGAAACAGGGCATACAGAGTTGTTTCCCCTCATGCTCACGGGTCTTTGCATCTGCCACCATCTCCCCGCAGCATCCACATGGGATCGAGGTGAATATCCGTGCCTTCTTTGGAGGTTCCATCTGGACAAATTCAAGTTTCACAACCTTTTCTGATGGGGCCTCCAGGATGGCTTTTGAGACCTGGTCCATCATGGCATAGAACTTCGTCCTCTCTTCTCCGGTAGCCTGGCCTGAGAAGACTTTGGGCCTGAGTGCATCCATCTCTGGTTTTTGTGGCATAAACTCCTCAAGGCAGGTCATGGCCCTGACCGCTTTACCACTCTCCCGGCAGTAAAAAGTGAACACATGCTTCCCATAATCATGGATGACCAGGTTCCCTTTCCCTGCTGTGCATCCGGTGACAACCTGTATGGCATCGACCCCGCAGGCATCAGTCTCGGCAATGGCTACAAGTTCTTCGTCTTTAGGCCTTGCAACACCGAGTGCCTTCATTGCTGCAATGGCAACCTGATATCCGCTAGATAGGCCCGGGCATACATGCCCGTGAAACTTTACCGCATCTTCAAATGATGCGTATTCAGGCCTCTTTTCTGTTTTTGTTGAATCGTTTGAACACATATAAATCTTAATTCTCCTGGTGTACCATCCCGGCACCGGGAAGGCCGGGCATTATACAGGTGATACCTTCTATTGTCCCCATAACCACCGGCAGGCCATAGACCTCCTCGATGATCTGAGGGGTTACCGAATACTTGTCTCCCTGAAAATGAATTCTGCCATTTTTCAGGAATATAAATCTGTCAGCATACCGGAATGCCTGGTTGAGATCATGCATCGTCATAACAGCAGCAATTCCATGTTCCCGCACTATTCCGTGGATTGTTGAGAGGATCTCCACCTGGTTCCTGAGGTCAAGACTGCTTGTCGGCTCGTCAAGGAGGAGGATTCGTGGTTCCTGGACCAAAGCCCGGGCGATTGCAATCTTCTGGAGTTCTCCCCCGCTCATCTCATCGATGTATGAGAGCCGGAGAGATTCCATCGAGAGCCGGGTGAAGACTGCATCCACAATACTCAGGTCATGTGATGTCACATCCCATTTGATATGAGGACGACGACCAAGGAGAACTGCATCAAAAGCAGTTAATCTCCCGGTTTCAACCCGTTGAGGTACATATCCTGCCCTCCGTGCTATCTCATCTGTGCCAAGAGTGCCAACTTCTGCACCATCAAGATATACCTGGCCACTCATGGGTTTCAGGATCCGATTGAGACACTTGAGAAGTGTTGTCTTTCCAACTCCGTTGGGGCCGAGAATTGCAACCATTTCTCCATGATTCACTTCAAGTGCGACATTCTCCAGTATTTCCCTGTTTCTGTACCGAAATTTTAATTCTTCCACATTGAGAATCATCGATGGTACCCCCTGATGATGAGGTAAATGAAAGCCGGAGCTCCCATGAAAGCCGTGAGAACCGCCACCGGGAGTACATACGGAGCGACGATAAGCCGTGCCACAGTGTCTGATGCCAGGAGCAGAATTCCTCCCATCACACAAGAACCTGGAATCAGAAACCGTTGGTCGTCTCCGATGATCCTGCGGACCATGTGCGGACATACAAGGCCTACAAAACCGATGACGCCGAGAAATGCGACAATTACTGCCGTAATCATTGCTGCTACTGTCATCCCAATGATACGGACCCGCTCGACATTAACGCCAAGCCCCTTTGCGGTCTCGGTTCCTGCATCGATTGCATTGTAGTTCCATCGGTTTCCTAGGAAGTAGATTGTAGAGAGTGTGACTAAAACGGTCATAAGTCCCAGTTCAGGCCAGTTTGCCCTGCTCACATCACCGAATGTCCAGAATACCACTGCTGCGAGTTGTGTATCTGAAGCGAAATACTGCAGGAACATGGTCCCAGCAGTAAAGAGTGAGGAGAGTGCAACTCCGGTGAGCACCATCACCTCGGGAGATGCCTCCCTGATCCGGGAGATCATCAGGATTATCCCGGTTGCAATCATGCAGAAGATGAATGCCATGATTGTGGTGGTGTACGGGTTGTTGATTGTGACCGCACTTGCAACGGTTGAGTGCATCTCACCGGTTCCAAGTATGATTACCGAGACGGCAGCACCAAATGCCCCGGCATTCGAGATACCCAGGGTAAAGGGAGATCCGAGGGGATTTCTTAATATCGACTGCATGGCAACCCCGGCAACTGAAAGTCCTACACCAGCAACAATTGCCGTTAATGCCTGGGGGAGACGAATGTTCCAGATGATGGCATCCCATTTTGAGTTCAGGTTCTGTCCCAGCAGGGTGAGAAGCACTTCACCTGGGGGAATGGAAACAGCACCAACTGATATCGAGAGGATCAGGAGAAGGAATACCAGGATAATTCCGGCACATATGCAGAGGAACTTCACCCTGATGTATCTGAGGTAATCGGCAGGAGTTTTTCCATCAGTAAGATGCATGTACTCTTCTCCAAAAATTGAAGTGAATCAGGGAGTTATTCATTCCTGGTTCAGATGGTCAGTTTGGTCAGTCCCAGGTTCTTGTACTGGGAGTTGATATCCTTGAGCGGAGATGATCCAAGGAATTTGGTCATGATCTCGTCTGCTTTAGCCTGGGGATCAACATCAGCAAACTTGTCCGGATACACGGTCTTACCGATGAAGTAAGCGTCTGCAAGAACGTTCTCATAGTTGGTGCTGTAGAAGTTGTATGGCAGAACTCCGTAGACGTTTCCGTTCTTTACTGCTTTCAGATCTGCAAGTGCCGGGTCATTCTTCAGTTCTCCGATCCCTCCCTCATTGTCGCTTTGGATGGTTCCGATATCCATGAAGAGGTAGTCAGGGTCCCAGTCAACGATGGCTTCCTTTGCCACATCGGCATGTTGTGTGCCCATTTTTCCGGCAACATTTTTGATGTTGTCCCAGAGGAATGGCGGGTATGCCGGTTCGGTTGAGATAATGCCGTGAGCTCCTGCATAACTGACACCACCGACATAGGCTGTCTTCTGTTCAGATTCAGGAATGCCCTTGGTTCTGCTCTGCAGATCAGCGATGGTCGCCTCGATGTAGGAGATCAGTTCTTCTGCCCGGTCTTTCTTCCCGGTGATATCTCCCATGAGACGAAGGGTGCTGAACATCTGCTCCTGTTCTTCTGCGGTCCGGAGCGATCCGTATGGCATCATGATGACCGGGATGCTGGTCTTGGAGGAGAGTTTATCTGCCTCATCCTTGGTGGCCGCCTCTGTCTGTCCGGTTGAACTGATCTTGAAGATCACCTCCGGACTGATTGCGATGATCTTTTCAGGGTCATCCTTTCCCCGGTACTCGCCAAAGAGGGGGAGATCCTTGAACTGAGGATTGAGTAGTGCGTATCCCCGTGCATCCATCTTCTGCGGTTCCTCCTCGATACTGTCAACACCGGAGGCAAGATTTTGTGCTCCGAGATAGGTCAGGTACCGAAGGCATCCTGACCCGGAACAGATGACCTCTTTCGGCTCTGACGGGATGGTAACAGTTCTTCCAAAACTGTCAGTTACGGTCTTGTCAGCAGTAGAATCAGCAGCCATCGCTACTGGAACTGCAAGCAGTCCAAGCAGTGTAATGAGTGTCAGAATTTTCCAGGGTAGAGTTATTTGTAATCGTGTCATGTGTTTTCTCGTTTAAAAAGGTGAATTATGTCTCCTTACAGCATCCCCAGCACTTTGTAGGGGTTATTTCCTGCGGTCTTCAGTTTTGTCAGGTTTGCCTCGTCAACCGGGAACTCTTTGAGTGTGGTTATATAATCTTCGGTTTTGTCTACCAACGACATCATCCCGATATCCTCTACCAGTTTTGGAGCCCATGAGGGTCCGGTCCAGTTAGCAACTCCGGTATCAGCATTCACTTTGTCAAAGTCAAACCCGAGAGCAACTCCGGTTCCTTTCTTTGCCGCATCATTCCAGCGGATGATGATTCCTGCCGGTCGTACTCCGTATTTTGCCTTGAGTGCAGCCTCATCATCAGCACTTAAGGCCATCACGAACTCGCTGTTCTTTCCGGGTGTGGAGTCCCAGATCATCTGAAATGCATCCTCTTTGCACCAGTTCGGAGATCCGATGTCAATGTAGGTCTCTGATGCGTTGGTGATCGGGAGGTTCTTCTCCACATACTTGATGATCATATACCCTGAGGTAACTCCCGGGCAGAGATGGTCATGGAACGCAGCAGCGTTCATGAAGTCGTATGATGCCCCTTTGGCCCAGACATTTGAGAGCCCGATCAGGGAGAACTCATTGCCACTGAATTTTTTCTTTGTAAATGTAGCATTTGCATCGTCCGTTCTTGCAAGCATCGTGTCCAGATCCACCATCATCAGCGAGATCTGGGAGAAGACTTTGTCAGCCGGAAGGGCTGTCCGTTCGTCGCCGGTGATGCTGTTGGTTGTTGCATCGACCTCCATGTAGGCTGCAAGGCCAGTCTTCTTATTAAAGAAGTAGAACCAGAGTGGCTTCCAGTTCGGCCTGTTGACCTGGAAGAGGTTGCCGTCGCCAGCCCGCAGTCCTGATACATCAGTAATCCCGGAGAGTGCCCGTTCTGTGGTATCCCCCTTGATCTGAGCATGCCCGGCATTGGTGAGGGCGAGGATGTTCTCGTCACCAGGTTCGAACTTGAGCAGATCCATCGCGACCGTGGATGCCCGGGACCCTAGATCATAAGATAGATCAGAATCCGCGAGAGCCAGGCCCGGCAGGATACAGAGGCATAAGGTCAGAATAACCAGATACGCTGATCGTTTCATTGTACTCCCACAAGTATGGTGTGACTAATTTGATGCATTCATGAAATAATTATCAAAGTTTTCTAATCGTTACACTTTGAGATTATGATAATTTCATGCATCATATTCAGTTGTACTGAATTACTAATAATTAAGAATTTTGAAATTGATCTGACAATCGGTAATACTGGATATGATGTAAAATAATTAGATCGAAGATAGTAGTCAGGAAGAAAGGTTTCCCTCTCCCCTGGATTCACCTCAACAGACCATCCCCCCGGTTCAGATAATCCATCGACTTTTCTGCCTGAACCTGCCTTTCCTCCCCGATCATCACTATGAGATTCCGGCAAATTCATACGACTCCTCTACCTGTGAGAGGTACTGTCAATTCCACCTATGAGCAATTTGAATACATTATATACAATTTATGCGCATATGTGTAATTGTAACGTTATTCAGGATACTAAGCATAAAAATTCTGAACTCCTGATTCTTCTTCAGTTTAACCGGGAACCACAACCCGAGACGACCTTCGTAATTTGGATTGAAAAGAATGACTAATGCCTTTGTATTACGAGATGATATTCAAACACTCTATATCGATCTTAAAGCGGATTTTATCGAGCGGGATGAGGAGATTTTCGGTGTCATTCTCGCAATTTTGGCAAATGAAATTATTCTATACCTCGGCCCGCCTGGGACTGCCAAAACGTACCTTACCCAGAGTCTCTGGAATGTATTGAAGCAGCCTACTTTTTTACTACCTCCTGATCCGGTTCACAACACTGGAAGAGGCCTTCGGCCTGCTATCAATCAAGTCGCTTGAGAAAGATGAGTTTAGGCGAAAGACAGGGGGGTGTCTTCCTACTTCGCACATCGAATTCCTCGATGAGATATTCAAGGAAGAGCTACTTTCAGAAGAGTCAGATCGGGTATCCCAACGATCCAGTTCATCCCATCATCAGACAATGTGAAGAGATGAAAAGGAACTTCTGAAAAACTAAATTGATAGTAACTGTATGCTTCACCCCATACTAGTTGAGGATATCATCAGAATGTTCATCTTTGAAGCTGGTGTGACGAACTAAAAAAAGTAAGGAGTGACCATATCTGATTATGACGGTTGATCCAGCTGATGATGAACTGGATGTCCCACGGCGGGGGAGACCACGAGGGAGACGGGGTCCGATAGGGTGTGGTCCACTCACATGTTACGGCCCTCAGTGTGATATCAGGAAAGAGAAACTGCGGGTTCTGCTCCGTCCCGACGAGATCGAAATACTTCGCCTCGTTGATCTGGAAGGGCTTGAGCAGGAACAGGCAGCCCAGGCATTGGGAATATCAAGAAAGACGCTCTGGAAAGACCTGCATGAGGCACGGAGAAAGGTTATTGATGCACTCGTAAATGGGAAAAATATTGATATACTTGGCTGCTCCCGCCGTAGTGAAGGTGAATGTCCCAGACGGGATGAGAGTTTCTGTCCAAAGCATGACGGTGGTATCTGTCCACGAATGAAGATCCTTCAGAGTGAAGATACCACAGAATAGTTTATCTTTGTTATACGCATATGTGTAATAACGGTGTCCGCCAGGATACCTGGTCAGAGTAATATGAAGATAGCGATTGCAAAAGATGGTTCAACCGTTTCAGGCCATTTTGGTCACTGTGAAGGGTTTTCCCTTTACTCTGCCGAGAATGGGGCTGTACGTCATGAAGGTGATCTTGTAAATGGTCAGGGGCATGGTGCTGCTGTCTCCATTCTTGTTGCGCAGGGTGTTACCCATATCCTGTCCGGAGGAATGGGGCAGAGAGCCCGCGATATGCTTGAGGAGCAGGGTATTGCATCGATCCTTGGTGTACAGGGATCACTTGATCAGGTTGCCCGTGATTTCTTCTCCGGGCAGATCGTAGATAATGCACCTCTCTGTACTCACTCGGGATGCGCCGATACCGATGAAGACTCGGCAGGTTCATGCACCTGCTCATGCCACCAGAAGAACTAACCTATCCAGATCCTGAAGAACCTGAACGTTTAGAGAGATACTGTCTAACCCAGCCGGCTCGATTGAAATCCCATTCATGAACGGTCATGAGTTATCCCAATCATACAATCAGCATCTCTCATTCTCATGTGAGTCATGGTCCAAATTCGTTACCTTGTTTTTTACCATGATGGATTGATATTTTCTCTTTTTTTTGAATGGAGGTCTCCTGATTTGTTATCGCTCATATGGGTATAATTATATAATCATTCTTCAAACAGATCTATTCATACGTGTTGTTGGCTTATGATCTGCATCCCATGCTGATCCCGAGCAGGCTGAATGGAGGATAGATATGAAAAAATATACAATTCAGGGAATTCCCGGAATGCTCCGACCGTTTAAGGAATATCTTGAGGAGCGATCTCTGTCTCCTGGTTCAGAAGTGGTCTTTTTCGGAGTACCGGGAACATGCACACCCTTTGTTGAACTGCTCTGTTATGCGGTACGAACTCTTCCCTGCAGGTTTCTGTTTGTCCCGTATTTCAGGGAGAACGAATCACGTGAGATGACCTACACCGAGGGAGTCGGCTTTCAACTAGGCGAGCCCTGCCAGATTCACAATCCATCGGTTATCATATTCATGGGAGGGCTGGCAATGCCCGGTGTACCGGTGAAGGTAGAGGAGGCAGAAGCAGTGATGACAAAGCATCCTGATGTTGCTGTTGCAGGGATCTGCTTCATGCATATGCTCCAGAAATCAGGCTGGATCGATCGGATCTGCTTTGATCTCCTGATCGATGCAACCATTACCATTGACGTTACTGTCGAATAATCCACCATCCACGAATAATATACATGACCAGGCTCATTACCATAGAAAACCTTACCCTGGCGTTCGATGGAACACCAGCCCTGAAGAACGTCTCCTTTACCCTAGATGAAGGAGAGATCCTGGGAGTCATCGGCAGAAGCGGTGCAGGCAAGACGATCCTGATTCATCTGCTTCGTGGCATTGACCAGCCTCCTACTTCGGGACGAATCCTCTACCACATTGCTGCCTGTCCGTCCTGTGAGTATGTCACAGTTCAGAGCCATGCCGGTCAGAAGTGCCCGAAGTGCGGCGGCATCCTTGAAGCAATGGATGTAGACTTCTGGAGTCCTGAACAGGAACTTATGAAACGGAGGATAACTTCACGCAACGCGATCATGTTCCAGCGGACGTTTGCTCTGTATGGGAATGACCGGGTTATCGACAACGTCCTCCATGCCCTTGATGATACCGGGTACCCTGCCGGGAAAGCAATAGCCCGGGCTGCAGATCTCATTGACCAGGTGCGGCTTTCACACAGGATGATGCACATCGCCCGTGATCTCTCCGGCGGTGAGAAGCAGCGGGTTGTGCTTGCACGCCAACTTGCAAAGGATCCATTCTGCCTCTTTGCTGACGAGCCGACCGGAACACTGGATCCCAAGACCGCCTACCTTGTTCACAAGATGCTCAAGGAGGCTGCTTCTGCATCCGGGATGTCGATGGTCATCACCTCACACTTTACCCAGATCCTTGATGAGGTGGTGACAACGGCTATTCTCCTTGAGGATGGAGAGATCAAAGCATCCGGCTCTCCGAATGATGTCATGGCTACCTTCATGAAAGGGTTCCATGATGACGAAACGTTCTGTGAGGTTGAATGCGGAACATCGATCCTTCAGGCCCGGGATCTGGTGAAGCAGTATGTCTCCCTTGATCGCGGGCTTATCCGTGCGGTCAATAACATCCAGTTCGAGGTCAATCACCAGGAGATCTTTGGGATCATCGGGACATCAGGAGCGGGGAAGACCACACTCTCGAAGATGATATCCGGCATCATCGAGCCAACCAGCGGCGAACTGAATATCAGGGTCGGTGATGAGTGGGTTGATATGACAAAGCCCGGGTATGACAACCGGGGCAGGGCAAAACAGTACATCGGGCTCCTCCACCAGGAATATGATCTCTTTCCTCACCGGACTGTGCTTGATAACCTTACCGATGCCATTGGGCTTGAGTTTCCAAAGGAACTTGCCATGCAGAAGGCGATCATCACGTTGAAGATGGCAGGGTTTACGGCCGAGAAGAGCAGGGAGATCCTGAACCGGCTGCCCGGGACTCTGAGCGAGGGAGAGCGTCACAGGGTCGCTCTTGCCCAGGTTCTGATCAGAGAACCGACCATTGTTGTTCTTGATGAGCCTACCGGGACGATGGACCCGATAACAAAGGTTGATGTCAAGCACTCAATCCTCCATTCCCGTGAGGAGATGGAGGATACCTTCATCGTTGTATCTCATGACATGGAGTTTGTAAGGGAGATCTGTGACCGGTGTGCCCTCATGCGGTTTGGGAAGATCATCAAGATCGGTCCGACTGCAGAGGTGCTTGCAGAAGTGACCGAGGAAGAGCGTCAGACGATGGCGAATGAATGAGACTCCTGGAGATTGATAGTGTCAGGATAACGGTGCTTGTTGACAACTACACCGATCTCCTCAGGTCTGATTCCTCATCGGTTGTGACCAGGCCGGATCTTCAAAATGGGGAGGTCCTGCTGGCAGAACACGGGCTTTCCCTCCATATCACCGCATGGTCAGGTAATGAGTCCATTTCAGTTCTGATGGATGCAGGTGCCTCGAAGGTCGCCCTTCTGTATAACGCGGCCCTTCTTGGGATACCACTACATGATATCGCTGCATTGGTTATCAGCCATGGTCATGATGATCATGTAGGTTCACTGGTAGATGTTCTTGAACTATCTAAGAAACCGGTTCCGGTGTACGTGCATCCCGGATCCTTCTCGAGGAGACAGAAGCGGTTCTCTGATAAGCCGTTTATCGATATTGCTCCTCCTGATAAGGCTGCATGCAGGGATGCAGGGGCAGAGTTACTCTTCACCTCCGGTCCGACATTGCTGTGGCAGGACCGGATCCTGATCACCGGGGAGATTGCACGCACTACCGTGTTTGAGCAGAGTAATCCTGTTTATTATGTGGAAGTCTCTGATTCGTCCGGCTCCTGGGTTCCTGATCTCTTTCATGATGATCAGGCGGTCGTTTTTCACCTGAAAGGAAAAGGTCTGGTAATCATCACCGGATGTGCCCATGCTGGTGTCATCAATACGGTCCAGTATGCCAGAGCGATCACCGGTATTGACCAGATCTATGCAATTATCGGAGGATTCCATCTTTCTGGTCCGTTTTTTAGCAGGATTATCGAACCAACGGTTGCAATGATGCAGAAGATCAATCCGGGGTATGTTATTCCCCTGCACTGCACCGGTTGGGAGGCAATAAACCGGTTTACAGAAGAGATGCCCGGTCATGTGATTCTCAATACTGTTGGCTCATCATACACATTCTGAACCTGATCAGAATATTGCTTTTTTGGTTACTTGTATTCTTAAGTTAGTTGAATTATTATGATATATTTTTCAAAACATGACATTGATCATCAGATTGAGGACGATGTTCGGCAGGTGATATGACTGCGATATTATTTGTCCTTTCAGGGAAGAAAGGCGCTATAGCGCTTAAAGCAAGAAATGAAATGCTTGCCTGATGCACCGAAGAAGATGAATTATTTTTCGTAAATCTGGGCATTCAATCCGGATGTCTGCATAATCACAGCAGGCTCTGTGAATGGTCCTAGTACAGGATCATACTCAAATGCCGAGTCAATCCGCTGGTCCCTTCGAGGATGTATTTTTTTAGCCCAGCCTGCTGATCTCAAAGCGGAGATTGTTTTTATACATGAGTCCCGAAACAGACCTTCTCGTACTGTCCTCGATTCTTCACAATATCCTCATTATTCAAAAACATCCATGATACAAAAGGAATAAGTTATTACTCATATGGGTAATAATTATGATGCAAACATGAGTCATCATCTGGTTTTTCCAGAAGATGATCTTGAAGTTTTACACGTAACGGAGTCCGTACATGACAAATGCCTCACCTGAACCAACACAGTATTCTGAAAAGCCGGAAGTCGATGATCATTCTCCAGCCTCGAACCCGGCTTCTGCACATAAAGCCCCTGAAAAAGCAACAATTGATGTTAAACACGTGATTCTCATTCTATCAGGAAAAGGAGGGGTCGGCAAGTCCACGGTTGCAGTCAACCTTGCATATGCTCTCGCTGCTCGTGGAAAACAGACCGGACTTCTGGATCTTGACATTCACGGTCCGAATATTCCCAAGATGTTGGGGCTTGAAGAGCATCAACTCCTCGGTGATGGGGAGATGCTTGTTCCGGTCAGGATGACGGGAACCCTCCAGGTCATCTCAATGGCCTTTTTACTGAAGAAAAAATCAGATCCTGTTGTCTGGAGGGGAGCGATCAAGATGGGGGTGATCAGGCAGTTCCTGTCCGAGGTCAGGTGGGGAAGTCTTGATTACCTGATCGTGGATCTCCCGCCCGGTACCGGAGACGAGGCTCTTACGATTGCACAGATTGCTCCGAACATCAGGGGAGCTGTGATTGTGACAACACCGCAGGATGTTGCAACCCTGGACTCAACAAAAGCGATCACTTTTGCTGAGATGCTTGAGATGCCGGTCCTTGGAGTAATCGAGAATATGAGCGGACTTTCCTGTCCTCATTGCCATGGTAATATTGATCTTTTCGGAAGCGGGGGAGGCGAGCGGATTGCACAGGAGCATCAGGTACCGTTCCTTGGTAAGATACCCCTTGATATCAAGATGAGGGAAGCCGGAGATGCAGGCCATCCGTTTATCGGGAAGAAACAGGATTCACCAATCTGGAAAGCCATTGACGAGGTTATGGACCGGCTGATGGCAGAGATTGAAAAATCAGCATAACTTTTTAGTCTGACTCATTACCCGCATATGCCGCCTCACTGTGAATCTGCCAGGGAAAAAGATTCAGGAATTACCAGAGGTCCCCACTTACAGAGGGTGATACTGGATCATACGGCCATTTAAAATTCGGGTCTTCGTTTGGGGAGAATGCTCCGGTTACTGTTTCAAGCCGGTATGGAGTCACACCCGGATATAAATCCTTTATCTGGTTCCATATAACCTGGGAAGCGGTCTGATACTGGCGTGCTTCACTGAGAACCGAATTATCTTTGTATGCCGGAGAATAGGGTTTACCTGCAAGATTCATAGCATCTGAGTACTCATCACCGGCTTTAGATGTGTAGTAGAGATATGCATTGATCTGCCTCGCTCGTGGGTACAGTTCAGGGCTGATGTTCATCTTTGCAAGTTGCTGCTGGGTTGTCTGCAGTTCCCGCAGGTGCGTGCCATTCGGTATCGTCTGGTTCGATAATCCGTAGATCGTCTCATTTGCAATATCAAGAAATTCAGCATCCTGGTATGGGCCGGTTGCTGGTGACGGCTTGAGAGGGAACATAACAGTGGGCAGAGCTGCGGCATGGATGGTCCAAATTGCAATGATGATCAACGCGATGAGAAACGTTCGACCTGAGATTGCTCTCTTCAGGATGATTTGAGAGGGTTTTATTGTCTTTTTGTGTGTCATTTTTCTCTCTCGATATGTGACTCATTGGTGTAGATGTATAACTAATTTGTGTTTATTGTGGTGTAATGCGATCATAATACCGCCAGATGATTCGCGTGGGTGAAAGTTTTTCTTATTCGCCATCAAGATGAGCCTATGAACAGCAATGGTAAGCACGAAAAACTAGTAAACATCAAGGATGAGATGCTCTATTTCAGTTGCATCCTGCTATTTGTGGTAATTATTTCTCCCCTGGTATCAGCGGAAGACGGGTATACCCAGGGATGGCTCGGTGCACCGGACTGGGTCCTTGACCGGACCGATACCAGTATTCTCCCTGATTTCTATTATCCCCGGAACATATCAGGCACTGATATTGAGATTCCTACTGTTTCGTCATCGATAGCCAAAGGCAATACGCTTCTTGCAAGTGAGTCATATCTTGATGCAAAACGGCAATTTGAAGAGGCTATCCGGTTGAACTCCCGATCATTTGATGCCTGGCTCGGCATGGGGTATGCACTTGAGGGATCCAAGCGTTATCAGTCAGCAGTTGACTCATATAAGACTGCGATCTCCTTGTCTGGCGGTAAGGAATCCGCCTGGGAGGCATATGCCGGTCTGGGCAGGGTCTCATTGGCTCTGGGACAGTACCAGGCGGCTGAACAGGCGTTTCAGACCGCTATCGGGATAGGAGAAGATATGGGATATGCTGATACAGAGAAGATGCAGGATCTCTATGAGTACCTAGCCGAAGCAAGACAGAAAACGGGAAGCGAATTTGGGAATGTATTCTCCCGGAGCATATCGAATTGAGATCATTGAAGAGCATCATGTTCGGGTGATATAGATCTCCCAGGTATTTTTTGTATGTTCCTCTCAGGAATCAATAATCTCGTAGTACCGAAGAGTCCCGCATCCTGCACACCGGTCCCCTTCAAGCAATTTTTCAGGGATGGGTTCACCACAGGTTTTGCAGATCGCCGAGTTCCATCGCACCTTCTGGGTCACCGGAATTCTCACCTTCTGAACTGAAATGATGGATCTTTTTGCGGCAAAGATCTCTTCAGTCAGGGTGCGGACCATGGTTTGTTTAGAAAAGTCAGGACTGTTTGCAAACCATTTTTCAAGAACCGGGTATGCTTTTGGTTTCTTTGTATCCACGTATACCCGGTATCCATCGGCAGAGTCCGTCATCGAAGGACGGTTCATCGTTATTGTAAATCTGCCGATAGGGACAACCCGTAGCCGGTGGTTTCCTACCGTGCAATACAGATGACCTGAAGGGGATCAGGGGCACATTTCTGTGTTTCGCAGACTGTATACACCTTCTCTCCTGGTCTGGCTCCAAGCAGTTCCAGGGCATAATCAACCATTCCGATGGCGATGAGAAGGCCTGGTGCAGGGTACGTATGAAATGGAATACAGCAGCGGTAGTAATCCTGGAATGCGGGATCATACCCAAGTTCTTCGAGTTTGTGCAGAAGTTCTTCCGAGGTGTATTCATACTGATGGTTCACAGGTGATTGAGACGCTGGTTCGGTAGAGTGGTTGGTAATAGTATTCATCTCCTTATTTGATCCAGAAGCCCTCATGATCCGGATCCCGGATGCAGATACTATTATTACTCATATGCGTAATTAGATAGTATGCGAATAGCAGTCCCCTCATCTGGTCCCGCTGTCACTGATCCGTTTGACACGCGGTTTGGAAGAGCACCGTACATCATCATGGTAACCCCGGAGACTGGTGAAACCGTCTCAATACAAAACTCTCTGTCAACTGGAAGTGGGGGAGTCGGTCCTCAAGTTGTTCAGCTGCTTGTGCAGAACCAGGTTACTCACCTGATTGCACCTCGTATCGGTGGAAATGCAGAGACAGCCCTGTTTGCTGCAGGAATTGCAGTCTTCATCTGGGAAGGGGCAGGAACGGTCTCTGATGCGCTTGAGCAGTTCAAAGCCGGTAAACTTACTGAGTTGGCAAAGAATCAGCAGTCGTCGTGAAATCGTTATGCAGATTGCGATTGCAAGTGGAAAAGGAGGAACCGGTAAGACAACCGTTGCTGTTAACCTGGCACTGGCACTATCTGCCTCACAGCATGTGACTCTTGCAGACTGTGATGTGGAAGAGCCGAACCTTCATCTCTTCTTTTCAGATCAAGGAGAAGAAGAGCCAATTACTGTCCTGGTTCCTGAGATTGATACCAGGACCTGTATTCTCTGTGGTAAGTGTGGTCAGTTCTGCAGGTATGGCGCCCTTATCGTGCTCAGGGATCAGGTGCTTCAGTATCCTAAGCTCTGTCACTCCTGCGGGGGGTGTAGTATGGTATGCCCGAATGGATCGATATTTGAGAAACCTGAAGTCGTTGGAGTTTTACACACATCAAATCCCGAGCCTTCGCTCCGGCTTATCACCGGAACCCTGCGTGAGGGATCTATCCATACCACTACAGTGATCCGTGCGGTGAAAAACCGTTTTGATCCTGAAGATCTTGTGCTCCTTGATGCTCCGCCAGGCACTGCCTGTGCTGCGATGGAGACCCTTGGAGGATGTGATTTCTGCCTGCTGGTAACCGAGCCCACTCCGTTCGGGCTTCATGATCTTATGCTGATCCGGGAGCTTGCGCTGTTGTACCACATTCCAATTGGTGTAGTCATCAACCGGAGTGATAATACTGACAATCTCGTGGAGTTATACTGCGAAGATCAGAGTATCCCGATTCTGATGCATATCCCGTTTGATCGCACTATAGCACTTCAGCAGGGAAGTGGGCAGATAATCAGCAGAGCAGATCCCGCGTGGCGTGAAAAGTTCCTTAAACTTGGTCAGGTCTGTATCACTCTGGCAGGTGCAAGATGATCCAGATATCTGTCGTAAGCGGGAAAGGCGGGACCGGAAAGACGGTGGTGACCGGAGCCATCGCAGCACTCCTTACAGGAAAGGTTGTGATGGCAGACTGTGATGTGGATGCTGCGAATCTTGGTCTGCTTATGAGGCCGGAGTCGATAATGTCTGAACCGTTCACCGGTATGGATCGCGCCTCTATCGATCAGGATCAGTGTACCCGGTGTGGGTGTTGTGTATCAAACTGCCGTTTTCACGCGATATCTGTCATTGATGATAATGTACGAGTAAACCCGGTGAAATGTGAAGGATGTGGGGTTTGTGAGTATGTCTGTCTCGCAGACGCAGTGAAGATGGTCAAACATATCGGGGGAGCAATAAGGACGGCACAAACACGGTTTGGCCCCTTTATCGACGGGGCATTGAATCCGGGTAGCGGGAACTCAGGGTTAATGGTTCACCAGATCAGAAAGAAAGCCCGGGAGGTTGCACTTGAAATCCCGGTTGTTCTGATCGATGGTCCCCCTGGAATCGGGTGTCCTCTGATATCTGCTGTTACCGGCTGTGATCTGGTTATTCTTGTTGCAGAACCCGGTTCGTCCGGACGACATGACATAGAGCGTCTTATCACGGTGTGCCGCTCCCTTCGGTGCAAAATGGTGATGATTATCAACCGTGCAGATCTGGTTCCAGATGGGACTGTTCTCCTCAGGACTATTGCCCATGAGTCTGATATTCCAATCCTCTGTGAAATCCCGCTCGACCCCATGGTGATGAAAGCGACCCGGAATCGCGAGCCGTTTTCCCTTCATGAAGGCCCGGCATCCAGGGAGATCGGGAATGCGGTGGAGTATCTCAAACGTGACCTTCACCTCACATGACCCCTGTAAAGAATCATGAGGAAGATCCATCCAGAACGCGGGGAAGACCCCGGACAAGGAGGAGAATTGGTGAGCACAGGCAGTGGCGATGTTTTGCCCCACAGTGCAGTTCAGGAAAAGACCCGGGTATAGTCTCACTTCTGCCTGAAGAGATTGAACTCATGAGACTTATCGATCTTGAGGGTCTGGAGCAGGAAGAAGCTGCATTAGTTCTTGGTGTTTCCCGGAAGACGGTCTGGAAAGATATCCACACCGTGAGGATGAAGATAGCCGATGCCCTGGTACATGGCAAGTTCATTGAAGTCCGGGATTGTTCAATCCGTTCTGAGGGATCCTGCCCGAAAGAGAATGAGGAGATATGCCCGAAGAATACCGGAGTGAGATGCATCAGAAAAGAGTTTGATGTTCGTTCTGATTCTGAGCACAACAATCAAAAATATATACTTTGACACATATGTGTAATAATGCAGAACTTCTGCATCAGGTGAATAAGATGCCAGGAATGGATGGAACCGGCCCCACAGGCCACGGGTCCTATTGGATGGCGTCATGGCCGGTGTCGTCCGGCTATGAGCCCATCAGATGAGTACGAGGTGGATATGGATCAATCAGATGAGAGTACCCGGGCCGGATTCGGGCAGGGTGGATCTCAAAGCGGATCCGGACGAAGAAGAGGCAGGGGAATGGCAAGAAGATATTGTGGAGGTAATTAATTGAAAATAGCAATCGCTTGTGATGGCCATCAGGTATCAGGCCACTTTGGACACTGTGAAGCATATGCAATTTACCAGAAAGATGGAACAATAATCGGGCATATTGAGGATCTCGAAAGTCCTGCTCACGAGCCAGGGAAACTGCCACCTTTCCTTGCTTCCTACGGGGTGAATGTTATCATCGCCGGAGGGATGGGCCAGAGGGCAGTTGATCTCTTTCAAGAGAATGGAATTGATGTGATCCTAGGCGTATCGGGAGCCGTTGATAAAGCTGCGCAGGATTTCCTATTCGGCAGGATTCAACCTGGCGGGGGAAGTATCTGTTCTGAACATCAGCACCAGTGTGAGGAGCACGGGTGAATAGTGGTAACACCATCTCACTTCTGATATCCTGAATTTCTGGCTGAGTTCGGGATATTTCTTACATGTCGTACATTTCCCCATAATTTCGTATCAGGTGGTTGAGGCTGATATGCAGGCCGTTACCCGATTACTATGTGGTCGCATCCAGTCAGTCACACCTGATTTTCGCCTGTGTTATGAAATCGTGTATGTTTTACTCCCTCAAATGTAGAACCTGAGTTACACAGTACCCAAATTTTACGTACAGAAAGTGTTCTCTCTTCTGTTTATATATGCAAAATGATATGGGATATGGTCGAGGTTACCCTTCTCCAGGTGGTTTTATCTGATCAACGAACTGGAGCACCAGGATAAGCAGTGATATTATGCAAGATGAAAAAAAAGAAAGCCGGATATCTGGTCCCACAATAATTGCTTAATTCCTGAACCTGTGGCCACAGTCCTGACCACCTGAGCATGAATGTCCGAATCTGCCTCCTCTGGACTGACCGTACTTCATACCGGTTGCGTCCCTGGGCTTATCTCCATTGTTCGGACAGGTTTCCCGGATACAGGATCCAATCCCTGACCCGCTTTGCTGGCATGAACCGTTCTGGTACGCATGGTAACCGAACTGGTTACCGGTTCCGTCCTGTGGGCCGGTTTTTCCTGCACCTGATACGGGAAGTGCTACAACCAGAATTACCAGAACCGCAATTCCGGTGATCCCAAGTATCCCAAGGGTTGTTCGATTCATCGTTTCACCAGTTCATTCTAGTGCAGGTTTTCCGTACTGGACTCCGGTTCCGTCACGGGGCGGGGTTTGATTGTTTGGACAGTCAGTCTGTGGACTGTCCGGATTCGGACACACGCCGGTTCCTGCTGATCCTGAGCCATTCTGGAACATCTTTCCGTTTCCTCCCTGTCCGGCAGCTGATGCCGGAAGGACGGCTGCGAGAGCGATAAGGCCCACGATTAGAACTAACACAATTGCTTTCATGTTTTTCTCTCACCCGCTTCAGCGGTGCATAGACACACATATCACCGGGTGCAATATAAACGCCCAAAATGGGAGATGTTCCCCCTCTGAGCCTAACGGTTATCGGGGGTAGAGATGATATGATGGAGAGACCAATCAACAAGAGAGGTGAATGACATACCATCTGATAATTCTCATGACCGGACGATCCTTTCGGGATCAGACCCTGAGTTCATCGCTGAACTCTCCGAATACCTCGATGTCCTGGCAAGTCCGGTTAGACTTCATATGTTGTCATTTATGGGAACAAGACCCCGGACGGTCAGGCAGGTTGCACATGAGATCTCCACCAGTTACGAAAATACCAAAAAACATCTGTCCAGGCTCCTCTCTCTCGGTCTGATACGAAAAGAGATCGGTGTCTCTGATGATCCTTCCAACCAGGGACAGCCGGTTTTCTACTACTCTCTTATACCGGGCGGTCTGGATCAGGCAACCCGCGACCTCGCCCTTTTCACCTCGGTTTCAGGTTCGGGATTATCCGGTTTATCAGAACGAATAGAGACTGCAAAGAAGGGGCTCATGGAAATAATGCCAGGGAAGGGTCCATCACTCTCACTGACCAACGGGCCTGACAGCGGACGCAGATACGAGTTGAAAGGCGAGGTATACCGGATAGGCCGGGGGGAGGATGGAGAAGATGGTCTAATCAACGAGCCCGCAATCATCCTTGGAGATGAGTATAGATCCGTAAGCCGGGTATCACGGCCACATGCATGGCTGCGCAAGAGGTCCGGTGTATGGACAATCGAGGATGGGAATAGCAAAGGGGGTACATATGTGAATGGAAAACCTGTTCCGCATGAGCCGGTTCCCCTTTCCAATGAAGACCTAATCGAACTCTCACCAGGATCTCTGGGAGCATCCCTCCTGTACCTGTCAGGAAACACCTGACCAACTCCTGTTTATGAAGACGACCATATTTCCTGCAGAACCCGAACTTCACCGGCGATCAGGAGTGAAGAGCAAGTTTCTTCAGGGTCTTAACCTCCTGCTTGCCGGATTATATCTGCTTACATTATTTCTCCTAATCTCATCACCGGTTCGGCGGTATGGTGGTATGGGTGGTCCGGGTGGAGTTAATGCAGGCATGGGCGGTTCGACACTGTCGCTGACTCTGGTTTACATTCTCTTTTCTCTGTTGATTATCGTGCATCTGGTATTCCTGTACAGGTCCCGAATTCCCTGGTATCTATTCATGGCAGTGGGGCTTGGCATGATCATATCCTCGACCCTTACACTTGGTCTTTTTTTCTTTGTCCGTCAGTATTCAAACCTGCTACAGTCAGTTTATCCGATCCCTTCACTTGTTTCTGGTTTGTTGATGTTCTCGTTTATTCTGGGGGTATATGGAGTGACTGAAGTGGTCCGGAAACGGCATTCGATGGATGAGAATGAGAAGAACGGTTCCCTGTCTACCTTCCCACTGCTGAATGAACGATACCGTAATGTAAAGCTCCTCGCCGAAGGGGGTATCGGAACGATATGGTATGCAGAACGGATCAGTGATGATCTCCCCGTCGTGGTCAAGGTCCCTCGAAGGGATGATGAACAGACGGGAATGTCATTTATGCAGGAGATAAGTGTATGGAAAGATCTTGTGCATCCCCATATTGCCACAATACTCTCAGCAAACATACTCCCTGTCCCGTATATTGAGATCGAGTATCTTCCTGCAACGCTGGCAGATATAAAAAAACCCATTCCGGTTTCACAGGCTGTTCACATCATCCAAAGTCTTGTATCTGCTCTTATCTATGCCCATGACCGGGGTGTGGCCCATTGTGATATCAAACCATCAAACATCCTGCTCACACGTGAAAACATCCCCAAACTGACGGACTGGGGGCTTGCCAGATCAGGAGGATCATCCAGATGGTCTGTATCCGGATTCTCTCCACGGTATGCAGCACCAGAACAGAATCAGCCTAATCCCGGATGTGGATATGGTACAGACATCTGGCAGATCGGAATGGTCTTTACCGAGCTTCTGACTGGCAGGGTGGAGATCCCTTCAGGATCTGACCCTTTATTTTTGACACCGGAAGGTGCTACTCTTCTCGCGGTTTTGCATAGATGCCTTGCACCTGATCTACATGATCGGTACAGTTCTGCAAAGGCACTCATGGCTGACTTAAATTCTATACTATCCTGCTTGTAATCTGCTAAACCGTCAGAGATAAATAATTCAGAAATAACCCTTACTCACGGTATTTTTGAATAATCCGAGTGTGAACAGATGACCAGGCCTGGTACTACGATGAGTCTCCAATATATCAAAAAATGGCCATTCCTTGCCCTGGTCATTACAACATTCATTAGCCTTGGAGTCAGCCTTTATTTTCTCCAGATTGGCATCTCTATAGTCTTTCAAAACCTGTTTTACTTTCCGATCCTTATTGCCTGCACGTGTTATCAGAGAAGAGGGTTTATTTTCTCAATAATACTCTCTTTCATCTATTTTTTTCTCGTTAGCTACTACCCCCATGATCCCATGGTTTTACTCCAGTCATTGGTCAGGGTATTCATCTTTATTCTGATCGCCGCAGTTATCACCATCCTCTCCCAGATGAATAAAGAGATTCAAGAGCAACTGCAGAAGAAAGAGGCGCTTTTTCGCGGTCTCTTTGATACCATGCCTAGTGGTTCTGCTATCTATGGGGTGGTTGGGACGGGAGAGAGTGATGATGATTATCGTGTAGAAGATATCAACAGCATGGCTCTTAGGTACGAAAACAGACAGAAACATGAGGTTATTGGCCGAACACTGGCAGATGTTCATACGGTTATTCATGATAACTATCTAATTCCGAGGCTTTTAGAAGCACAAAAAAGTAATAGACCCGTCTTGTATCAGGCAGAGGTAAGCACTGGTGATGGAACACCCGAATATTATGATACATCCCTGTTCAGACTTCCCACCGGGGAGGTCGTCTCGATTTACACCGATGTCACCGAAAAGAGACTGATGGAGGAGGAACTCAAAACAAGTGAAGAGAAGTTCAGACTTGCAATGGAGGCGAGCTCTGATGGGTTATGGGACTGGAACATTCTGACCGGTGTGGTGTATTTCAGCCCTGCATTTGCCAATATTCTCGAGGAGGATCATATCGAACCAGTCTACGAGTCCTGGGAGTCACGATTACATCCGGTAGATAAAGAGCGAACACTTGCTTCCTTGAAAGAGCACATATCTGGAAAAACCAGTCACTGGAGGGTTGAGACCCGGCTGAAGAGATCAGATGGGTCATGGAAATGGGTTATGGATCGTGGTTCGGTCGTTGAGTGGGATGATGCCGGAAAACCTGCCAGGATGATCGGAAGCATTGTTGATATCTCTGAGCAGAAACGGATAGAAGAGGTTATCAGGATCGAGAGGGACCGGGCTGAACAGTACCTCAATATTGCAGAAGTCATGATAGTTGCCCTCTCCCGTGATGGAACAGTCGTGCTGATAAACCGGAAAGGAGCAGAGATGCTTGGAGCATCCGCCGATGATATAATCGGAGTGGACTGGTTTGATTCATATGTTCCCCCTGATGTGAGAGACTCCGTTCGTGAAACCTTTTACGCTCTTATGGATGGGGCTGCTGAGACATATTCATCTTCAACGAATGAGATAATCACACATGAAGGAAAGCGGTTCCTGATCTCATGGGTGAATACCATTATTAAAACCCCTGCAGGTCAGATTATCGGAACTCTCTCATCAGGTGAAGATCTGACCCTCAGGAAAGAACTTGAGAAGGAGAAGACAAGTCTGCTTGATCAGATACAGCGGAATCTTGCCCAGATGGCATACCTTAATGATAATATCAGAAATCCTCTCACCATCATCATGTCCCTTTCAGAAATCCACCTTAATGTTGAAGCGACCAGAAAGATTCACGAACAGATTGATATCATTGATGATAGTATCAACCAACTTGATAAAAGATGGAGTGAATCTGAAAAAGTGCTGGATTTTATCAGGAAACACTATCAGATCACCCCTAAATAGGATTGCATCTTCTGGTCCTGATACAGATTCCTGACTATTCGTCAGATCATCATATGAGAAATTTTATCTCCTGGTGGTTTCTCTAACTTCACTTCCTGGACGACGAAGATGCAGCCACTTGTCTCGATCTGTGATGAGGAATTTGGGTTGACCTCCACAAGTGTATCCTTTGCTGCTTTTTATTTCTCATTACTGATCCGGGCTCTCTCTCTTGGGATATAGTAAGAGAGATCAACCTTGTGGTATATGCTTCAATGCCTCTCCTGACTGAAGCGGTATCGGAATTACCATCTGGTTCGTGGTTGAAGAGAAACCATACGCCTCAACATGTTGCGGATTTATCAGAAATGGACTTTCTGACTCTCTGGTGTCTTCAACCTGATATCATATCCGGGTTTATATATGAGTAATATTACCGTAATTATTCAATTCTGCGGTGGTTTGTATATACAAGTGCTCCTGTCACCGGGCATACTGTTGTACAGCAGCCACAGAGAAAGCATTCAAACTTTTTACTGGTCCTAAATGCCTCCTGGGTCGGATAAACCCGTTCGCAATTCCCGCATTCAATACAGGCATCGGTCCGGCATAGTCTGTAGAGGGAGAAGTACGATCCTGCGGTGAGAAGCAGGCCGTTTGAGCAGATAAATCTGTAGAACGGACGATACACGAAGAGGCCCAAGCCCATTAGTACTACAGATAACCGGAACCATACAGAAGAGAGATCAAGAAAGAAGAATAACCGAATTCCCATGCTTTTAAACAGGCATATTGAAAGGAGCAGGGCATACCCGGCAAATATTCCACCGATGATGAGGTGAATACCCAGTACTGCCCGTTTATTGAGATGAGAGAGCTTTGGAACCGGAGCCTTTGACTATAACTCATGGATTGCTCCTCTGTGCAGACACTACTGCAGTATGCCCGTCCTGTAAGAATAGTGAGAGCGATGAAGAGAATGAGAATGAACAGTACCGCTGCGAGAGGCATTCCAAGTTTCCGGACTTCGCCAAGAAGGACCTGTTAAAACTGGTACTGGGCGACCGGGGGGAATACCAGGAACCCAAAGAGGGTGAAGAGGATGAGGATGATCATCTGCATCGGAGTAGTGAACCTCCCTGCATGGTACTGATAGTTGATGACCGAAATTGCAATAAGGGAGTATGCCACCGAGCTGCTTGGGAATAACCGAGACAACCCTGATAGTGTATCCATCTGGGGAAGGACAGGTATATGTTAGATGGTACCTGGTAGTTCTGTGTCTTCTACGTGCGAAGAATCGGCGGTCAGAATCCCTAAAAAAACAGAGGTGATCTATCCAGAGCCAGCGGTCGTTGAAATCATGTGTTATCAGCGTTTATTAATGGGTTTCTCTGGCCATTCCCAAACCGGAATGAGCCTGCAGGCACTAATATCTCAAATCTTGACCCTTTACCCTGCTCACCAGTTTCACGTATTGAAAGACCGGTAATCGCCAGGATCTCCTGAGTGAGGAACAGACCCATTCCTGTGTGTTTACCAAAGCCACGATTAAATATTTTCACTTTTTCTTCTGGGGAGATTCCTACTCCATTGTCCTGATAAATAAGGATGAGTTCAACTCCGATCTGTTCAGATGAAAAGAGAATCCTTGTAACGTGCTCACCATGTCTGATCGAGTTGTCTATCAGATTTTCACAGATTAATGGGAAGAGGGGGTCAGCATAGATTTCAATCGGAGGTGATAAAATACCTGCAATATCGATAGAAATATTCTCATATTGAGAGGTAGATCTGATTTTTTGGACAACTTCACCAATAGAATGCCATACCGGTGATCGGATACCAATATCCTGATAATGTCGTGTGAACTCTATCTGTCGTCTGATAGCATCTGCTGCATGCTGTTCTTTTCTCATGATTTCCAGAAGAGAGGCATCACTGCACATCTCTCTGGCAATCTCCTGATACCCGAGAAGAGCCGTTAACTGGTTTAAAATATCGTGTCTTGTAATGCTGGAGAGGATATTCAGTTTCTTATTTGCGGTCTGATATGCCTCCTGGGTCTTTTTCAACTCCTCTTTCTCAAGAACTTCTTCTTCCCGATACTCATTCAGGCATCTGACAAGTGATCCTACGATATAGGCTATGATGCAGAGGATAAATGCTCTGAAAACCGAATCTTCCGATATATATCCCAGAACGAGGTACGTAACGCTAATATGAAGAAGTCCAAAAAATAACGCTATCCATACCGCTTTTCTTTGAAACCATATCGCTGCAAGGATTATTATGAGATAAAAAAGGTGAGTGTAGACGATAGAGATCTGTAGTATATAGTGGACAATAAATTCCAGGATAATGGCTAATACTATAAAGATGATCATGGAAAATCCCCTGGATTTAATCACCAAAAACTGACAGAATTTATCGTCGCACACCGGCATGTATCTACATGTTTTTTTCTAGAAGGTTTGAATCCTATGTTCTATGCCATAATATTCCCCTTATCGGCATGGCGTGTACGACTAGAGAATGAGATATAGCTCAATACCAAAAGAAGAGTAAAGAAAATTTTCCGATTCCTTTTTTTTAGATCAGTGACAATCGGGCATATTTTCCTCATCTGTAAACTTTCTGGTGTTTCTGACCGAATATGGGTTGACAAAAGTGCCTTTATCGATGGTTGTGTATCATTACGGAATCCGGGCTAATTTTTCTTCCAAATAAAATGGTGAAAACTATCAGGGTTGGTGAACTGAAGAGTGATCAGAGATGCAGGTTATCCAGAAAATGAGTGATCAACGAAAAAACAGATTTCTGGATTGTTTCTCTCTCAACCCAGATTTGTAGTGTGGAATTACGGATTTGGTTCTATTGGTAATCAGGTTGCAGGTGAATTTTTTCTCTGACCGAGCCAGTACCCGAAGATGATTCCCAGAACAAGTGCTCCAAAGGCACACTGAAGTGCGAAGAGAGTTGCCTCAATCTCTCCAGATGGTGGTTCGTACTGCGGGATCAGCGGCGTATATGATTCTACCGGATTTCCGGTCAGTTCTGAGATCATCTCTGACCCGACATCATCAGATCCACTGAACTCATGCTCCCCGCCTGAACTTACTGAGAGAAACACTGCAATAAATCCGAGAATAGCGATGATTGTAATTATTTCCAGTTTATAATTCCCGATCATGGTTACACTCCGGTTTGGACTGATGTGGCATCCTGTTTTTGTGCCTGTGTGATCTGTTCTTCAGAGAAGACGTTTAGTCGTATCAGAATTTCAGGTTTCAGCGATACGATATACTTGAAGACCAGGGCAAGTACACAGCCTTCAACAATTGAGAGTGGAATCTGTGTCACTGCAAAAATCGCAAAGAATGCTTCGAATGAGGCTAAAATTCCTCCTGTTGCTGCAGGGTATGCAATGGCAAGCTCAAGCGATGTGATGATATACGTTACCATATCAGCAACTGCAGATACAATGAAGACTGTGATGTAGATGTTAACTGATGTGTCCTTCAGAATCCTGTAGAGGGCATATCCTGCAATCGGCCCGCCGATCGCCATTGAGACCATGTTTGCTCCCATTGTGGAAAGGCCTCCGTGTGCAAGGAAAAGTGCCTGGAACAGCAGAACGATTGCCCCTATGATCGACGTGATAAAGACCCCGAAGCACATGGTCGATAGTCCTGTTCCGGTCGGATGCGAACAACTGCCGGTAACAGAAGGGAGTTTGAGCGCAGAGAGTATGAAGATGAATGCTCCGCACACGCCTAGGAGCGGGAGATTGTCCCGGTCTTTTTTGATCATTGAACGAAGCTGAATAAATCCGAGGACAAGGAACGGAATGGCAATTATCCACCATACCAGACACCATTGCCAGGGCAGAAAACCTTCCATGATGTGCATAACTATAGACTCCAAATAAAATTTTCAGAACTTTACCAAAGATTGTTTGTTCTAATGCTATTTATTTTGATCAAGGACAATTTTTTTGATTTATGTGGTTTTGTCGTTAAAGTTCATTGATGACATTTCATTCTGATCACTCGAAAAGAGAGTAAGTGGTTAAACCTTATTTTTTGTGTAATACAAGGAATATCATTTTTATAAAGCAGACGGGTTCTGTAAGTTAGATATCTGTCGACATCTCTATTCTGAATTATAATGGGCTACCTCCCGGCAATCTATTTGTACTTCGGATCGGTGGAGATGAATCTATCATTAATTTCCATGAATAACATTCCCAGACTGATCCTATAGAACGCTTCAGATTCTGACAATTTTATGGCGTAAATGTAAGTAAGATGCTAGTATTACTTTAAAATTTTTCAGTCATATTTCATCATAATAGTTTATTGTAATAGTAAATTTTAATATAAAAACTAAAATTAGTTATTACAAAATTCTATAGTTATTATTTTACTCATTGAGATCGCTAAATTCTCTCGAGTTTTTTTGTTGTATTTTTTTCATTAAATCCTTAAGAAATATCTTAAAAAGGAGAGATTTTTAACTTCGGGGATAAAAAAATTCAACATCTGATAAAACAAAATAACAAGAATTATAGATTCGTATGAAAAAATATAATATTGCTAGTTGGTACTATAGTATGGATGATGAAGAAATAAAGGCTGCCATCACTGAAAGTTGGGATAGCACCTCGGGAATGTATGATTCATGTCCTGGGCATCAAATTGGAACCAAAGTGGAGGAAGAAGCCTGGATGAATGAGTTACGACATGGAATCCCCAAGCCACCATTAAAAATACTAGATGTCGGTTGTGGAACCGGGGCGATGGGTCTTCTGTATGCCAAGATGGGATATGATGTCAGTGGAGTTGATCTATCTGAAGCAATGATGAACCATGCACGTATGAAAGCCGTAAGAGGCAAACTTGCAATTGATCTAAAAAAAGGGGATGCAGAGAATCTGCCGTATCCTGATGAATCATTTGATCTTATTGTCAACCGCCATCTGCTTTGGACACTTCCCCATCCCGAAGTGGCATTACATGAATGGAATCGGGTTTTAAAGAAGGGAGGGACACTGCTCATTATCGATGGTGTATGGAATGACAAACGGTTTTCTACTCAATGCAAAAGGTATTTGAGCGAATATTTGACATCCATTTTTGAAAAAACTAATTCACATAGGCGGGGATATGATAAAAACCTTAGAAAGGCTCTCCCTCATGATGGGGGGGTATCACAGGATGCAATGATCAGATACCTGGAAAAAACTGGTTTTTCTGATGTGACAATTAGGGATCTTATGTATATTCGTGATATTCAACGGGAACAAATGCCCTGGTATCGCAAGATCACGACCGGAAAGAGCTATTACATCCTCCAGACTAAAAAATAAAAATTTGGTAAAACACATGAATTTTAAGAGTATTTTCTCTGGTTTTTTACTTATCCTGTTAATTACTGGCGTTTTAATGAGTGGATGCACAAGCACTGATAAAAACAGTTCAAGCAATGTCTCTGCTCAGAATACCTCATGTTCCAGTACCGACAAGTTGCTGAAATTTGGAGAGCTCTGGCTCATCACAGGATATGATCCGGCAAATAATGGAGTATTCATAACTGAAAAGGCAATCGTAACCGAAAGCCTGGTAGGTGCCACTCAGGACTTCCAGTTGGTTCCCTTGCTTGCGACATCATGGAACCAGACTTCACCGACAACCTGGCGGTTTACCATCAGAGATGGAGTCAAATTCCATAATGGAAAACCGATGACGGCTCATGAGGTTAAGTTCTCGCTCGACCGGGCTGCAAACATCAGTGCACAGAACAGGCAGTTTATGGATTTCAAGTCCTGCAAGGTGATAGATGATCATACCGTTGAGATAGAGACCAATAAGCCAAATCCGATCCTGCCACATGCCCTGCATTATCCTAATATGGCAATCATCCATCCTGACTCCTTGAATGCACAGGGTAATTTTATTAAGCCTATTGGAACCGGCCCCATGGTCTTTGACTCGTTTGATCAACAGACACGGACCTTTACTGTCAAAAAGAATCCAGACTACTGGAAAGGGCCTGTAAACTTATCTGGCATGGTTATTACCGGAATTACAGATTCAAATGCCCGTGCACTCTCTATTGAAAAGGGCGAGGTTGATTTCACGGTTGATGTTCCGATGAATGAAGTCAAACGGCTTGATGAACTCCCGGGAATCAATGTAAAGACCTACCTGACACCGAGAGTATATCGGATGGCTATAAACTTTAACAGGACACCTTTCCAGGATAAACGTGTCCGTCAGGCAATCTCACTTGCAATTAACAGAACAGATATCGTCAACAATGTACTCTATGGAGTAGGAGCTCCTGCAAAAGGAATCTTTATCCCACAGATGGAATGGTCAAACAAGAACCTTGATGTGCTTCCCTATGATCCGGAAAAAGCAAAATCTCTCCTCAAAGAGGCTGGATATGAGGATACCAACGGGGATGGTATTGTAGAAAAGGATGGAAAACCGTTCACCATTGATATCGTATCAGCACAGGAACGCCCGGGTCTTCCACCAATGGCTGAAACTATTGGAGCATCACTGAGAAAGATCGGAATTGATACTAAAGTCGAGGTTATGGCAAGTGCAGCATCAACTGATCGCCAGAATGCGATGAACTTTGATCTTATCATGGTTCCTGCAAATATCGCGATGATCCCTGATCCATCTTATGTCATTGAGACCTGGTACCGTTCAGATGGGTATTCGAACAGCGGAAAATATTCGAATTCAACCCTGGATGCCCTCATCGATGATGCCAAGCAGACCATTGACAAAAAAGAGCGGTATGCTAAGTTCAATGCACTTGAAGCGATGGTATATGACGAGATGATTTGCATTCCGATTGCAGATTACGGTGTCACAATTGCTCAAAAGGACTCAGTAAAAGGATATGTATTTGATCCTACTGCTCATGACCTCAGAATGGATGCGAACATGACTGTCGGGTAAGGGAGCAGGAATTGAGATTTAATACTATTTCTCTTCCTTTTTTTCGGTGATTCTTATGCATCATTATATCGCAAAAAGGCTGTTTTTTCTGGTGCTGACTATTTTTGCAGCATCGATTCTTGCATTTCTCCTCCTTCATGCTGTTCCGGGTGGATCTGCTGAGACAATTGCAAAGCATACCCTGGTAGGCCTTGAAGATGACGTATCAGAGCAGATGATAAAGGACGTTTCTGCAAAGTATAACCTATTTGACCCTCTTTGGAAACAGTATGGAGACTGGCTGGGTGGAGTTGTACTAAAAGGAGATTTTGGAACATCGTTTGTCTATTTTGACACACCAGTTGCAAGCCTGTTATCACTTGCAATAGTACCGACCATGATCCTGGCGGGAACCAGCATGGCTCTGGTTATCTGCCTCGGAATTCCTCTAGGAATTTATTCTGCAATCCATGAGGGGAAAATAAGTGATATCATCATACGGGTCGCAACTGTTTTCAGTATCTCATTTCCGTCATTCTGGGTTGCACTTATTCTGATTCTTATCTTTTCCCTGACACTCGGCTGGTTCCCGGTAACCGGGTATGGGACAATTCAAAATCTCATTCTGCCTGCAGTTGCTCTCGCACTTCATCCTACTGCAGTGATTATCAGGATTGTCAGAACAAGCATGCTTGAGACATTGGGACAGGAGTATATCACGTATACTATTGCCAAAGGTCTCTCATTCAGGCAGATCATCTGGAATCATGCTGTAAAAAACGCACTCATCCCGGTTATTACCCTGCTGGGTCTGTACTTTGGTCATCTCCTTGCAGGGACAGTGATTATTGAGAATATTTTTGCATGGCCTGGTATTGGCAAATTACTTGTAGATGCCGTATTTTCTCATGATATTCCGGTTGTTACATCCTGTATCGTTGTCATTGTGACCATCTTTCTTTCTGTAAATCTGGGAGTTGATCTCCTATACCATGTAGTAGATCCGAGGATTCGTTATGAGTGAACAAGCCGTTGTAGTGCCAAAGGTGAAAAAATGTCCGTCTGTGCATAAAGGAATTGATACACATCAGCGACTAGTTCGGAAAATTTTCAAACGGCCTGCATTTTTAATTTCACTTGGATGTATTCTCATTCTAGTTGCCATCGCTATATGTGCATCGTTTATCGCCCCATATGATCCAAATGAAACTGATCTTCCAAATAAAAATCTGGGAATTTCTTCAACTCATGTATGGGGAACAGATTACCTGGGCAGGGATCTCTTTAGCAGAATTATCTGGGGAACCCGGACATCCCTGATTATTGCATTTACAACCGTAGGATGTGCGTTTGTTGCCGGTGTTGTTATCGGATGTATGGCGGCATTCTATGGTGGAATTGTAGATGAGACTCTTTCTCGCTGTATTGACTTATTCCTTGCTTTTCCCGGCATTATTTTCTCACTTGCCCTGTTAGGTCTTATTGGTCCGGGAATTCCGAACATAGTGCTCGCACTTACGCTCTCTCAATGGGCAGTATTTGCCAGACTTATGAGGGGCGATGTCCTCTCGATTACAAACCTCGAATATATCCAGAGTGCCAAAACCGGCGGTTTATCGAACAGTCGTATTATTCTTCGTCATCTGATTCCAAATGCGATTATGCCGGTTCTGATTCTTGCGACTCTTGAGGTTGGTTCAGTAATATTATCAACAGCAGGTCTCAGTTTCCTGGGTCTTGGCATTCCTCCGGAGATTCCTGAATGGGGATCGATGATCGGAGCAGGAAAAGAGTTTCTCCGAACTGCCCCGCTGAATGTTATTGTTCCTGGACTTGCAATCACCACAGTTGTTATGGTGTTCAATGTCTTTGGTGAGGGACTGAGGGACATTCTTGATGTTCATGAAGAGCAGGTACTCCCCTCATGACCCTGCTTGACGTTCAGGACCTCAATGTCAGGTTTTCAACTGGAGAAGGAATTATTCATGCTTCGCGGGATGTATCATTTTCACTTGATACCGGTGAAGTGCTCGGCCTGGTCGGCGAAACCGGTTCAGGTAAATCCATAATTGGTCAGGCAGTTATTCGCCTTCTTCCGTCCACTGCAGAGATTACCGGGGATATATCATTTGATGGTAAAAACCTCAATACGTTATCAGAGGCTGCGATGCATTCTCTGCGTGGGAGTTCGATATCGCTTATTCCACAAAATCCTTCAGGGGCTCTCGATCCGGTAACCCGAAATGGTGACCAGATCTCAGAAATTGTAACCAGTAGATTCAAAAAAAGATCTGATATTGTAAACCGGGTTCATGCCCTCTTATCATCAGTGGGTCTTGTTCCTGCAGTCAGAATTGCAGATGAATTTCCTCATCAGCTTTCTGGAGGCATGAGGCAGCGATTGACAACAAGCATTGCAATTACAGAGAATCCCCGGCTTATCATAGCAGATGAACCTACGAAAGGGCTCGATTTTCGAGCTCGGGAGATGACTGCCACTGTTCTCGCTGATATTCAGAAGCAGAATCAGTCTTCACTTCTCCTGATAACTCATGATCTTGATCTGGCAGAGCAGTTATGTGCACGGATAGCCGTTGTGTATGCAGGGGAAATTGTTGAGATTAGTCCGGTATCGCGGATTTTTGCAGAACCAAGGCATCCATATACCAGAGCTCTTATTCAGGCTATTCCAAAAAATGGACTCATCCCAATTCCAGGCCAGAGTCCAAGCTTGTTAGATCTTCCAGCAGGGTGCTCGTTTGCAGATAGATGTGAGTATTGTGCTGACGTATGCAGGTTAACGCACCCTGAATTTGTATTTGGAACAATGAATGGAGGTGTGCGATGTCACCACCCGTTCTCGAGTTAAAGAACATTGCAAAATCGTATGGTCATGGGGATGTTTTTGCTGACATCTCATTTTCCGTTTCAGAAGCAGAATCAGTAGGTCTTTTTGGTGAGAGTGGCTGCGGAAAGACGACCCTAGGCAGATGTATCATGCAGCTTGAGAGACAGACTGCCGGGACAATTCTTCTTGATTCGTTGGATCCTACTCGTTTGTCATCAAGAAAACGGAGAGAATCAAGGCAGTCATACCAGATGATCTTTCAGCATCCAGAAGTCTCACTCAATCCTAAAATGACTCTGGCACAAAGCGTTACAGAACTTCTGATGGTCCATAAAAAAATCTGTTATGATGAAGCGATGGATACCATACAGCCATTCATTAACCGGGTAGGACTTCGCAATGAACATCTGGCCCGGTATCCCCATCAGCTTTCAGGAGGAGAAGTTCAACGAGCAGTTCTGGCCCGGATTTTCTCTCTCCAACCTAAATTAATAATTGCTGATGAACCGACCTCGATGCTTGATGTCTCGGTTCAGGCTCAGGTTTTACGCCTCATGAAAAAACTTCAAAATGAGACCGGAGTTGCATATGTTTTCATTTCTCATGATCCTGACGTTATCTCTGCAATGTGTGATCGGATATTCTGGCTTTCAAAAGGGACCGGGAGATTATACGATAAATCAACGTTTATTTCTCAGGTAAAGGAGGATTATGCGTCCTCTCTACGTGCTGTTCAGGGATAATCCTGTCAAAAATAAGATCCACCATTGTGAGTGGATAATTAATCCTTATTTCGTTGTCCGATCCCGGTTCCTGAGTTCCTTTGGTGTACAGTTCCATTCTGAGATCTCATCAGTATGCTTCGAGTCAACCCACCCGCTCTTAACCTCATCCCGGTGATCAAACTGCCTGACATAGGGTTTGATATCTATGACCGGGGTCCCGTCAAGCACATCAACACCGCAGACCTTAAGGATATTACCATCAACCTCGAGCAGTTCCATGATTGATAGACCTATTGGGTTGGGCCTGTTGAAATGGCGGATTGCAAAGATTCCCCTCTCTTTGTCGCCATCCAGGAATGGCTTTTGGATGAGATTCTTCGCGGTAGCCCTATCAAAGTAATAGAGTACGTAAAGATGGGAGAACTCCTCGATATCTTTCAGGCCATCGATATTCTCTTCAAAAACCTCGATGTATCCGATCGATGGGTTGAAAACTCCCTGAATTGGGGTATTATCATGTTCTGTGTGTTCTGAATGGATTACACCGACCGGATGAAAAGTAATCTCTGCATTTCTCCATTTTTTTGCATATTCACCAGTTAATTTCATATATTCTTCTCCTTTGTACTACTCGGTTTTTGGAAAAAATGGTCATCTGGCGGATTCGGGTGCTAAAAATCCGGCTCCCCATGACCCGCCTCTCCGGTTGGAATAACATGAAGTGCTGATTCTTTAAACGTAACAAATACCTGACATCCGGGAATTAGCGAGAGTTCCTCTGAACTCGTCCTGGTGACCATGGCAATCATCCTGATCCCGGTATCCAGGGCTACCCGTATGAACGGACCTGACGGTATCAGATCGATAATAGAAGCTGGAAGCGTGTGCCTGGCGCTTGACTTGAATGGCTCCACCGAGATGATGATGTCTTCTGATCTGATTACCGCAACGACCGGACCAGAGTACTGTGCGGTAATCCTGATGCGGAGATCGCCAAGGTTCAGGACTGACCCTGTGCCGTCTCTTGTTGCCTCTCCTCTGAAGATGTTCTCTGTCCCGCATATCTGGGCAACATACGGGGTGCAGGGATGGGCAAAGACATCTTCAGGTCTTCCTGTCTGGATGATCCTTCCATCCTGCATGATAGCGACTTTTTCAGCCAGGGCATACACATCCTCAAAGTGATGAGTGATATGAATGATAGGAATTCGGAGATACTTGTGTATCTTTCGGATCTCATCCCTGAGTCTCTCTCGTGTCATCGAATCGAGCGCTGAAAGAGGTTCATCAAGAAGAAGCAGCCGTGGTTTTTGGATCAGGGCCCGTGCCAGGGCAACCCGCTGTGCCTCTCCTCCAGACAGGGTTTCAGGATTTCTCTCCATGAGATGACTGATACCAAGAATGCTTACCAGTTCAGAGATCTTTGGTTCAATATCCTGATTGTATGTCTTTCGAATCCTTACACTGAACAGAATATTCTCTCTCACAGTCATGTGGGGAAAGATCATCATATCCTGGTAAACCATGGCGATATGCCTGTCTTTGGGCTGAAAATGTGTGATGTCGTCTCTCTCCAAAAGAATTCTTCCCATGGCAGGCTTGTATATTCCTGCAATCATCTCAAGAAGAATAGTTTTTCCTGCTCCTGAAGGGCCGATGATCACCCAGTACTCAGGATTCTCAATGTACAGAGAGAGGGATCTGAGCTTGAAATCACCAAGTTCAAGTGATACATTCTCAATCTGGAGCATTAAATCCGGTCACTCCCTTCTGAAAACCATTCAAAGAAGAACATGGTCACAGCTGCAATTCCAAGGAGGATGCATGCCGTAGTGATGGCTATATCGAGATCTCCTGTGGCCATATTCAGAAACAGGGCAATTGGCAGTGTTTCTGTGTGCATCCGTGTTGCACCGGCAAGCATCAGAACAGCACCGAACTCACCCATAGCCTTTGACCAGGTGATAACGAGCCCTGATATCAGGCCAGCACGAGCCAAAGGGAGAGTAACATGCCAGAATGCCTGAAAATCTGAACACCCGAGCGTCCTTGCAATATACTCATATCTGGGAGAGATCATGGCAAACGATGATCTCATGACCCTGATCAGGTAAGGGAGATTGACAAAGAATTGTGCCACGATGATGCCGAGTTGTGTATACACAACAGTAATCCCCATATCTTCAAGCCCCGTTCCAATAGGTGTCCTGGCAAAGAAGAGGAGAAGTGCAACTCCTGCAACAAGAGGTGGTAGGGACAGGGGTAGCATAAGCAGCATTATCAGAGGACGCTGACCGGAAAATCCACCCCTGCTTAAGATATACCCCGATGGAATTGCTACCACTGCACAGAGAAATGTGGATATGATCGAGGTGATGAGAGAGAGCTGAATAGCATACCTGATCTCAGGTGAGGTGAGTGTCTGGACAATACTCTCCGGATTTATGAACGTGAAGAGCCCACCGAGCACGAGCAGGGTGATGCATCCCGATAAAAATGCTAATGTGGTTGCGATTTTGAAAAAAAATCTACCTGACTGCTTCATATCTGTCATTCCCGGTACCTGTCTCGCATTCGTTCAGATGATCCAGGTCTGATGATGGAGATCTGAAAAAGGAGTGTGTATCATCCAACTTGATGATATGATGAATCTGTATCCTCTATCAGGGCTGGACGTCTTTGTATTCTGAGTCCCCGTATTGCGGGAACTTATACTTCTTGAAGAGTGCCTTCCCTGCATCAGATGCGACATAATCTGCAAACTTCTGGGCTTTTTCAGGTTGCTTTGAGAAGGTAGTGGTTCCTTCAGACACAACCAGGACGTAATCATTCACGTTTTTCAGTGGAATTGTATCCATGGTCTTATCATTGATCTGGTCCAGGGTGAGGAGTGCAGCATCAACAGATCCTGCGTTCATGGCAGTGACCAGTTCGTTGATGGTTGAGGTTCTCACTACGACGTTCTTCTCTACATCCTCGGCAATTCCTAGGTCTTTGAAGAGTTTATCTCCTGTGGCTCCGATTGCAGTTGCCTTTACATCCCCCAGTCCAATCTTAAGACCTGGGTTTGCAAAGTCTTCGACAGAGGTGATGTTCTTGGGGTTGCCTTTCTGTATAGCAACGATTGGCACATGGTATGCGATATACTGGGGTTCCCCTACGAGCCCCTTTTTCTCTGCTGTTTCATATGCATCAGATCCACCAGCAATCAGCACATCTCCCTTATGTGTGATCTCCATCTGAGTTAGAAGTGCTCCGGAGCCCTGGAAGTTGTAGACAACAGGAATTCCGGTTTCATTGGTAAATGCGGATCCGATCTCCTGAACGGGCTTTTTAAGACCTGCTCCGGAATAGATGAGAAGAGCATCCGGGTTTTTTGCCATCAGGTCGTCGATTGAAACATTTCCACTCTGATTTGCTGATGAAGCAACTGTATCTGCAGCTAATGTTCCCGGTATGAGCATTCCTGCTAAAATCAGGCTTATCGCGATCAGTAAAATAGATCTAGTTACCTTACTCCTCATTATTATCATATGAGTGTTACATCTTCTACAATAAATAAGGGTGTGATTCACAGAGAGAACTGAGTATCCTGGCATGGTCGCCTGTGTCAGCACTCTAACCGGTTTGATCCTGTGATGCACATGTATCCGTTCAGTCCAGCAACCCGGGATCGTGAAATTTATGGATAATAAACCGAATTATCAAACCATGGCGATGAAACCTATGGGATTTGCCAACATCGCCGGAACAGTCTTTGCTCTGATATACCCTGTCATTGCAGAACAGATCCTTACCAGTTGCAGCATTCGTGCAGGAGCCGCGTTGGACCTTGGATGTGGTCCTGGTCACCTGGCCACTGCCCTTGCGATGCGATCAGATCTAATCGTCCATGCGATGGATATCTCACCTGACATGATCAAGATCTGCAGTGAGAGGGTACATGAAACAGGGCTTTGTGGCCGTGTAATTCCGGTTCACGGAGATGTCAGTGCGATACCATTTTCGAGTGGCTCCTTCGACCTTGTGGTAAGCAGGGGGTCCTGGTTCTTCTGGGAAGACCTCTCGCAGGGTCTCAGTGAGGCATACCGTGTTCTGCGACCCGGAGGGATAGCATATATCGGCGGAGGATTTGGAAATTCAGCCTTAAAGAGAGAGATTGTTGCAGCCATGAATGATAAGGAGCCCGGGTTTGAAGAGGGTATGGAGGATCGGATCCGCTCAATGCCCCAGGAAAGGGTTGAAAAATCCCTTGAATGTGCAGGGATCACCAATTATTCCATCATCAATGATGAGAGCGGATACTGGCTCCGGATGGTGCAGACATGAGCCGGTGTCAGTATTGTCATCAGAGTTGTGAAATATCTGAAGGAGGAATTGGCAGGTGCGGGATGTATACCGTACAGGACGATATAATCTCTGAACGGTTTCCTGACCAGTGGCTGATGGTAACTCCCGTATCTGTTGAGACGATTCCCCTTGTTCATGGTTGGCCACGGGCAAAATTCCTGCAAGTCAGCACGGTCGGGTGTAACCTATCCTGTCCGGTGTGTGTGTCTGAAGTGCTCGTTCGCAGTCCTGATAATCTTGGGAAAGGTCTTCGCCACCGAGAGCCGGAATCCATCATCGATGAAGCCATCTCTGAAGGCTGCGAAGGGATCTACTTCTGCCTGAACGAGCCGACGGTCTCATTACCTTCGTTCCTCAGGGTTGCCAGACTTGCCAAAGAGAAGGGAATGGTTGTTGGATGCTCGACGAACGGCTACTTTTCAACATATACTCTGAATCTGCTGCTCCCGGTGCTTGACGTGGTAAATGTCGGGTTGAAAGGTGATGATCCTGCCACATTACGCTCGTGTGGAGTCGCTGACAACAGTATTATCATGGCAAATCTTTCTCACCTGGTGGATGCCAGAGTTCACGTCGAGGTCGCGCTGATGCACGTTGCCAAAAGAGAAGAGGACCTGATCAGACAGGCACGTGCTGTTACCGAGATCTCGACAACGATTCCGATCCAGATCATGCGATGTATGGCATTTGGCGATATCGGGCAGGAGTGTGAACCGTCGATTCCTGAATCTGAACAGGTATGCGAACGCATTCACTCGTTTGCACCACATGTATATCTCTTCAACTCACCTGGTAGTTCATGGCTGAACTCGGTCTGCCCATCCTGTGGGGAGATCATCAGTGAACGTGAGTTGTATGGTCCGATGGGATGCAGACCCCAGATGTTTCGTGAGGATGGGCAGTGTTCCTGCGGGTACCGGTTGCCGATCACCGGTCCAGTCCGTTCGGTCAGGTATGAGGAGGAAGGGATGAATGGCGGGTACCGGCCTACCAGAGCACTTGAGTTCATCCAGGGTATCGTATCCTGTCTTGGTGAAGAAGATCCGCTCTGTGCTCCACAATTATGGCGATCATTTCTAGCCGGTGATGGTATTGAGGGGATACATGACCGCATTCAGCGGGTTGACTCGTACTATGGGATCATCAGGGAGGTTGCCGAACTCACCGGACGTGTTGAGAATGGAGAGGACCTGATATATACTCTTCAGGATATGGTGGCTCGTGTTACTGACGCCGTATCCGGTGTTAAACGTCCCCGTGTTCTCTATACCATGGGATACCCGGTTTTTTCCCTGAATGGTGGGAGGTTTGAGAATCATCTCGTAGAGATTGCGGGTGGTGATCCGGTGAACAAACTGATAAAACGGACTGGCAAACCCGGAATAACGATCTCACATGAGGAGTTTCTCTCGTTGAATCCGGATTGGATCTGCATATCCGGACTCTTCTCGCTTCCAAAGGAAGCATCTCTTCAGTACTGCAGATCTCATTCACTGATTGTTCCAGCAGTAACAGACGAAGCAGTGATAGAGATGCCGGCTTCATGGGATTTTGGAAGCCCGAGATGGGCTCTAGGTCTGATGCTTCTTGCCAGGGAGTTTCATCCTGACCGGTGTTCCTGGGATGTTGAGGAGGAGGCGGATCGGTTTTACAAGAGGTTTTATGGCGTCTCATACCGCAACGTTCGACCAACCCGGTCGTTTATCAAGGCATCTGCCCTTTAAGGGGTGATTTGGAGGTTACTGGAGTTTTCCGATCTGAATGGTTTGAGGTATCCTGAGATCCAGAAATCCTTATTATTGCTCATGTGTATCTTATTCATCTGGGTATTGTCCATTTTGGGCTGATATCCTGATGTCAACTCCTGATCGCATATGGAATACGGTCAGTTGTTGGCCGGTGTTCAGACCTTATGGCCTGATGATATGTATTTGTAAGTTTGTGGTGGTTGTGGTATGGGTCGCTATTTGGGTACGGTGTTTCTGACACTGGTCCTGATACTTTCTGGTTACGGTACACCAGCGGAGAACGCTGGTTCTAATCCGTACATGCAGTTTGTATCCGGAAATGCAGTTTCTGGCGTGGATTTCTCTGGTGCACCAACATCAGGTAGGGCGCCGCTTATGGTGATGTTTACAGATCTGACCAAGGGGAGTCCTTCTGGATGGCTCTGGGACTTTGGGGACGGGTTTTCATCAACTGGTGAAAACCCTGTTCATACCTATTCAGATGGTGGGGTATACACAGTGCGGCTGACTGTTTATTATCCTGATGGCAGTAGTGGAACCCTGGTAAAAGATGGATATATTCAGGCAAATCCTCTACCCCTGGTTGCAAACTTCAGTGCAGTTCCGCAATCAGGCCAGGCTCCCCTTACAGTCCGGTTCTCGGACCGGTCTACAGGGGCAATGGTCTGGCTCTGGGACTTTGGGGATGGTTCCGGGGAGAGCATGCTTTCTGATCCCTCACATACCTTCACTCAACCTGGAACATATCACGTCTCACTGAAGGTTAGTAATGAGCTTGGAGAGACCGCTGTTTACACGATGGGTATTCTGGTCTTTCAATCAGAATCACTATCTGCTGATTTCATCGGGACCCCACAATCTGGTCAGGCTCCGCTTCAGATCCAGTTTGCAGACCGGTCACATGGGGAGATAACCTCGAGAGCCTGGGATTTCGGAGATGGCACACGTGATTCTTCTATAAATCCGATACACACATACACCAGGACAGGGACCTATGCCGTGACGCTGATTGTGAGGGATGTACATGGTATGTCGGATATCGAAGAAAAACCGGGTTATATTACAGTATCAGGCAATTCTCCATTGTCTGGTACAATTCCAATATCATCTGGATGGAATTTTGTCTCAGTCCCCGGAAACCTTGCACCTGGCAGAGATACTGCCCAGATATTTGAACATCTTGATGTTGCCGGGCATAGTGCACTGGTGTATGCCGCCCAAAAGGGGTGGGTTCCTCTCCTTCGGACAACCCCGATAAAACCCTTTATGGCAATCTGGGTCTATTCGGCGAGACCTGATTCTGTTCCCCTTACATTTGATGGAAGTAAAATGGTAATAGAGCCCAGGGCACTTTCATCAGGATGGAATGCTGCAGGTTTTTCAGATATATATCCCATTGAAGCACGAAAGGCACTCTCGTCAGTACGTGACACCTGGCAGGAGTGCCTTGGCTTTAACGCAGGATTGCAGAGATATGATACAATGATCATGAAAGGAGTTGATGATGAGAGGCTTGTGCAGCCATATGCTGGATACTGGGTGTATATGTCGAAACCCGGGATATTATCAGATGATGAATCATAATCTGGTCCTTTGATTCGAGCATTCCTTCCCTATATTTATAGGGCTGGATCACCGAATTTTCTCTTATCAGTAACGATTCAATCTCCCTTTTTACGATAATAAGTTGCCAAAAAAGGATGGTGCTTTTTTATTGAGCAGATTGGATGGTGTTGTATCGCATCTTGTGGAATTTATATTGGGAGTATCTCAGCTTTGATGTCTGCCGGTGGGGCATAATACATCCAGGACGTGACCAGGACATCAGCGCCCGCCCTGGCATATGCCGCTGCATTGTTGCCGTTAACCGATCCGGCTGCGATCATGCAGACATTCGGATTAATCGCACGGCACTGGCGGGAACAAAGAACAAAATTTTCAGGGGTATTTTTGTCCAGTTGAATGGCGTCAGCACCGGCCTTGACTATTATCAGTGCTTCGTCGATGGTATGAGCTTCAACAACGATCTTTCGTTCTTTTTGCTTTTGTTTCACCGATGATATCAGATCAGGTATCTGCTCATACCCTCCGGTAAACAACAGATGTTCACGAAAGATGAGGATGGTATCTGACAGACCTGTTCTGTGTGGTACTCCTCCACCTGTAAAAAGCGCTTTTAATGCGATTTTTTTGACAAATGGTGGGTGCTTTCTGGTTCCGGCAATGGAAACCGTTGGATTTTCCGCCCTTGCTGTCTTGATCATAAGACGGGTTCTGTCAGCGATACCGGAGGCATACTCGATCATGGCAGTACCGGTTCTCCAGATGAGATGGAGAGTTCCTGCATCGCCCTCGGCCTCTAGTAGTTTCTCTCCTGCCTGAAGAACTGTTCCTGACACTGCAGCATACTTTACGTCAAGCCCGACTTTTTTATAGAGTTGAACTGCCTCTTCTGTGCAACAAACGATCATCTCGTTTCTAGCGGTTAAGGAGATTGAACCCCTTTTCCCGGATATTCCAAGAAGTATCGTAGTCATATCTCCTACCGGAACGTCGTCCTCAATCAGCCGGTCAATATCTGAGTCTGTAAAAAATATCATGTTTATTCACTTAATTTTTTAATTTTTTTAATGTCTCTTTTCAATCAGGCCTGGTTCTTGTCTGTCAGGAAGGTTGATCAGATGAAATGATATTATTGCTCATATGGGTAATTTCTTTGGATGGAGGAGGAGTGGGATAACTTCCTGTATCTCTGATGGTACCTGGAGAAGAAAAAAATGAGGTTTGCCATTACCTGAATGAATTTACTCAGGTTTCAGGTTAATTGGTGATTTATAATTTTATGAATTATTCTGACTCAAATAAAAATCTGACGATCAGGAATAGTTAGTAAAAAATCGAAAAAAAGTTACCGAACGGATTTGTCCGGTTAGATGTATGGATTGCGAAGTCCCTTGCCGACACCGATCTTTGCCCGGTGCTCAAGTTCCTTCTGGTTCTTGGTGATCTTCTCGGTTGCGAGTTTGGTCACCAGGTCAAGGCCTGGCTTGACACTGTCAATTGCCTTGATCTCGAAGACGCCGGCTTCTACTGCCTTCTTCCAGATATTGTCACCATTGGTGGACCGGACAAAGACTGTGCTCCATCCGTCAGGGGTTCCAACAGATCCGGTTGAGATATCAGCCATGTTAGCTACGTAGTCAAGACATACGTGGCAGCCTGGCTGCTCGTACTTGTGAGTGACCTTCAGGGGGATCTGGGATACTGCACCACGGTTGGTGTATGCCCAGTATTTACCCTTCCCGATATCGGTCTTCTTGAGTGAGTTTAGATCCACATTGCAGTGGTCTTCGACGATCTGCTTCATGCTCTGGTAGGAGAAGTTCTCCATACAGAAGATACCCATTGCAAGAGCGATCTTGTCGGTGACATATCGCATTCCGATTGGGTAGAGCTGAGCCTTGCGGAGTGCCTGGATCTGGCAGGGAGTTCCGACAATACCAACCTTATCAAGGCCATACTTGCGGACAGACTCCTTGAGAACTGCCATGTTTGGTGAGATGTTGTACCGGGTACCACGGGCTGCGAGGATCTCCTCCGGGGAGGTTGCAACCATAGGTTCTGGTTTCCAAGGTTCATCGCCAGGTCCTGCGACAATTGCACCGTCGATGATGCCTTCTTCAAGAGCATATACGAACATCTGGGTGACAATCCCGCCATCCTGGGAACACTTGAGAATCTCACTGCTGGTGCTGCGTGCTGCAACACAGGATTTGTACTTGCCGAGCATATCCATGTTAGTTGCCTCCTGGGTTCATTGCAGCAGTTATTGCGCCGAGAATGTTCTCGTAGTCGCCGCATACATCAAAGCTGAAGAAGCTCCGTGGGCATGAGGCATAGCATGCACCACACTTGATGCACATCTCACGGTCAATGTTTGGCTTCCCGTATTCCATGCTGATTGCAAAGACTGGACAGGATGCTGCACAGGTTCCACAGCCCATGCACAGGCCCTGGTTGATAACCTTGAGCATAATGTCACAGCCACAGGCCTCGCTGTCGGACTCGATCCGTGATCCGTCCTTTGCAAGTGCCATCAGTGGTGCAAGGTATGCTGTTGCCAGTTTCTTCTGTGCGTCGTTACCCTTGAGCAGCAGGTATGCCATAACAGCAACGTTCCTGATAACTTCCGGGTTTGGTGCACAGCCAGGGATGTAGACATCCACATCGATGATCTTGGAGATTGGAACAAATGACTCGTGCTGTGGCTGGTTGAACTGTCCACCGCGGCAGAACCGGGTGATGTTTCCGTATGCTGAACAGCCACCGAGTGCAACCACGACGGTTGCTCTCTCACGAGTCTCTTTGATCTCTTCGATAGAGAGTTCATCCTGCAGGCAAACAGATCCCTCAACGAGGGCGACATCCATCTTTGGGATGTGTCTGACATCCACCAGCGTCAGGGTGTATACCAGATCTGCATAATTGTCGAGCAGAGTGAACAGGCCCCCATATGTGTCTGCAATTGAGACACAGCATCCTGTACACCCACTCATGTGCACATGTCCGAGAGTAATTTTGTTAGACACAGGTCTTTCCTCCTTATGTGATTCTTGTTTCACACTCGCCACGGGTTTAGGAGCTGCAACCGGCTGTGGTGGTTTTACCTCCGCCGGCTTCTTCTCCTTCCTCCCGAATATCAGCGATAGTAGTCCCATAATGCTCCTCCAACAACTTCAGCACTAACTGTACTGTTCGTGGAATCGCGCTTGCAACCTCATCCGAGAGTCCGATTTCTAAATCCGGAGCAGTAACACGCTTGGGTTGACATCCAATGATCGTGATGTCTATCTTGTCTTTTAAACGGTGAAGTGGTTCTGCAAGATCCCATGAGTGGGCATCCCGGTATTTGCCTGGAGGCAGATCATACGGAGTTAACAGGGTTATCTCTCCGGGATTCCCACCAAAGTCTGCAATATCAATGATGATTATCTTTTTCACCGGTTCTTCAGACTGGTCCAGCAGAGTGAAAATGAAATGCGGGCCTCCAAGGCCTGCATCAATCACCTTCACTGTTTCAGGTAGCGAGATCTTTTTGAGTTCCTCTACTACTTCCGGACCGAACCCGTCGTCGGCAAAGAGCGGGTTACCGCACCCGCATATCACGATCTCCTGGAATAGCATGCGTGAGACTCTCTCACTGGACGAGTTTCTGGGCGATGATCTTCTTGTTCTCGTCTACGACCAGCATGTGGGTTGCACAGGAGACACAGGGGTCATATGCACGTACAATGACCTCTGCGAGCTGCCAGGGTGCTCCTTCGAGTGCCCGGCTGCAGGTCGGGAAGTTCCAGGTGGTTGGCACAAGCAGGTTGTACATCTGGACTCTTCCATCCTTGACCTTTGCCAGGTGGACATCGGTTCCACGGGGTGCTTCGTTGGCGTTCCATCCGAGGCTTCCATCTCCCTGTGGGATCTCGTCAGCGAGGACAGATCCGCTGCAGTTAATGGCATCCAGGGCATCAATCATGGTGTACAGACAGTCTGGGTACTCCATCTCACGGGCTATGTTCTGGCCCATGGCTCCCTTGTGATCGAAGTTCTTGAACTGAACCAGACGTGCACGTGGACCTACTTCGACCGGCTGGCCGTCGTATAGTGGAATGGAGGTACATGCCTGCATCTGTGGCCATGCCTTGGTTCCGATCTTAGAGGTTCCACCGATTGGGTAATCTGGGTCCTCAAGTGAAACTTCGCACTCACCCATGTACCAGTCCCAGGGGGTTACATCAGTCCAGCGGTTTGGATCCCACTTGGGGTCAAAGTCCAGGCTGGATGATTCAAAGACCGGGTCTACTGCCATGTATCCCTGGTTGTGATATCCAAATTCCTTTGGCATATCTACTGTAGTCTTTCCTACAGTTACGGTCTCCCTCTTCTCAAAGTTCTTGAATACTGCGTTCATGAACTCCATCTGGGCGATTGCCAGTGGAAGAGCCTCCTTGGCGAGATCGTAGAGTTTCTGCTTTGCCTGTGTGCTGATGTTGTAATACATACCACCAACACGTGGGTTGCTTGGGTGAACTGGTTCGCCACCTGCAATCTCACCGACAGTCTGCCCGATCTCACGAAGTCTCTGGATCCGCTTTGCAACGGTCCGGACTGGTTCTTCCGGAGTGAACGGGTTGATCTTTGTCTCGGTGCCTGGAATGTACATGTCAGGCAGTGCAAGGATGTCGTGCAGTGCAATACTGTGAAGTCTATTTGCGCACTGGAGGATCAGCCTAAGCAGATATGCATCCTGAGGAATCTCACAGCCGATAGAGGCTTCCATTGCTCCGATACCTGCCAGGGTGTGTGCAATCGGACAGATACCGCAGACACGGGATGAGATCTTTGGTGCCTGGTGCATCGTCTTTCCGATACACAGTTTTTCCAGACCTCTAACCGGGGTTATACTGAGCCAGTCTCCACGCTCAATAATTCCCTCATCGTTGACCTTGAGGACGAGTTTGGAGTGTCCCTCATGTCTTGTGGTTGGGGAAATTTCTACTACTTTGGACAAGAGAATCGCCTTTCATTATTGGTTTGTTCGTAGTGCTATACCACTCATCGCGAGAGAGCCCTCAGGAGATCTGAGGGTACGACCGTACCAGTGTACGACAATTTCTGATTTGAGAGTTTGATATATCTATTTTGCCATTTGTAACCCAAATTCCCGAAAAAAAGCAAAAAAAGTTCAGACTCGGGTATTAAATAATTTATTATCCCTCATAACTGATGTTATAAATTTTAAATTTTTATTATTTGATGGATATTATGATGGGAAGAAGAAGAGAATTCATGACTGTGAATTTTTAAAAAATTGATAAAAACCATTTAATTAAGAAATTGATACATATATCCGGGTGTGTAGTTTATTTGTGGTAACACGTATCCATTGAATATCTTCTAATTTCCCTCTGATTGATCGCCGATTTTTATGTTCATCGTTGAATCAAAAATTATGGATTGTTTTGTGAACCGGCCGAGTCATTTCGGTTGCGCTCAAATCTGATATCTGTTTATATCAGTTAGCATAAAAGATGTGAATTATTCCTGTTTTCGCAATTGGTACCGAGAATATTTGGTCATTATGTACGGTGCCCAAGGTAGAATGATATGAATTGGGATAATCCCCCTGACTAAAAAAGTCTTTAATTTAAATTTCAGGTTAATGGAAATCAAAAGATGTAGTGATTCCAAAGATTACGCTTAATAAAAAAGAGAAAAATTGGATGTCAGCCGGTTTAACGGGCTGGCATGAGGAGAGATCTCTCTCCGGCTGGAACGAACTCGCGGATTGCACCCTTTGCGAACTCCTTGCGTGGCTCGCTGAAGTCGAAGACCAGGGATGGGTCTGCGAAGGTGATCTTGATCAGTGGGGAGAGACAGAATCCATCGCCACGACCGTAGTGTGAGGATGCGACGATTGCTGCGTATTCTCCCTGGTGACCCACGTTCATTGCGTAGTTCGGATAGTTTGGTCCACGGAACTCGCCGATACAGCCTTCGTCTGGCCGGACGGAGAGTGAGTTGGTGGAACCGCACTGGTCCTGCAGGTCGTATCCGAAGAAGCCGAGACGTGACCAGCCTTCCTTGTGCAGGAGCATGGACAGGTACCAGCCGTTCAGACCAGCGTTGGAGTTTGCAGTAGCGATTGCGGTAGAGATACCGGATGCTGCTGCAAGCACTGCTGCACGCTGGGAACCACCGAAGTGGTCTTCCATTGCGGTTGGGAACTGTTCGTACTGTTCCATACCGTTGAGGGTGACCTCGGTTGCGATGTCGTTGACGATCTCCTGGGTTGGCTTGACCTTGTTGTCTGGGCTTGGGTTCTTGAAGTCAACCTTGTACTTGTCCTTGATGTAGTCCATACCGTAGTAGGTGTATTCATCGAGGATGTTGTCGGTGTATGCTGCGGTTGCATACTGAGTGAATCCGACACCACCGGACATGTACGATCCGAGCCAGATCTGGTCAAAGAGCATTGCTCCTGCACCGACGACCTCAAGGGTTGCCTTGGCTGGGTCGTTGGGGTACTTCCGGTTTGCCTGGACCATATCACCGAAGTGACCGAAGAGGATACCACCGGGCTCGTTTGGACCACGTGCACGACGTGCTGGCAGGTGGCTACCCATCTGGATAACACCGGCGTGCTTTGCGGCGTAGGAGAGGTCAGCGACTGCTGCTTCACCGGCGCACATGCGGTATGCAGTGATGAAGGACATACCGATCTGCATTGCAGACCAGCGGCTGGTGGTTCCACCATCACAAGTACGGGAAACGATGGTTGGGATGTGGATTGCCTGCCAGAGTGACTTGCCGACTGCTGCCTTGAGTTCCTCTGCCTGCTTTGCCGGGAAAAGTTTGTCGACATCGAGGACAAACTGCTTCTCGAGCTGGTCTGCAAGTTCGGAGTCTCCGGTGAAGACCTTACAGTAACAGTCGTCTACGACTGATGGGTGGGTCTCGACCATGTGTTCCTGAACCACTGCTGCGCCTGGCATTGCGTGGTTGAGGATGTGGAGGTACTCGTTGATGGTTTCTGGAGTGATTTCCTTGCCGAGACGCTTCTGCAGGGTGTTGTGGGCGAGATCCATTGAGACGATGATAGTCCGGCGGATATCATCCCACATCTGCTGCATTGCCGGGTTGTTGACGAAGTGCAGGTCGTCACCCTCTACGAAGGTTCCGGTTCCGGAGACCTCGTAGGTCATGAGCTGACGCTGACCCATTGGCAGACCACCGAGGTGGCAGCGGTTGGGGTCGTACATGGAGATACCACGGCGGAGTTCAACCTTCTTAGAGGCTGCCATGAACTCGCGTTTTCTTGGGGACTGGTTTACACCATCAAAGTTATAGAAGCTGGTCTTGGTGTCCTGGACGTCTCCCTCAAATTTCTCTTTCAGAGCCTTGAGGAAAAGTTTCTGTGCTCTCTCAATTTTTGCCATGTATGGTGCCTCCTTACTCAACCGGCATGAAGCCGTACTTGGTCCTCAGGGAGTGAATGCGCTGGACGTATTCGACGTATTCTGGGTCATCGCGGAATGCAGTTCCGACGAGTGAGTGGAACATCGTGGTGTTTGCCTTGAGCCAGGCTTCGTCCATCGGCTTGCCGACTGGAACTTTCTTGTCGAGTGGAACACCAATCTGGTCCTTTACGTACTTGACAACTCCTCCGTCGAGGACACACCGCTGCAGCATGTCGAACATCATACCATCTTCTGCAAGACGGAGTGAGTGACCGTGCACGGTTGCTCCACGAATACCGACACGTGCCGGGTCGAAGAGGTTGGTGTTGACGAGGTCGCTTGAGATCTTTTCAAGGTCACGCTCACGTGCCTCAACGATCTGACGTCCTGACAGAGTACCTGGGTCAATACCACGGTAGCGGTACATCTCGACGTAGGTTCTCTGGTATGGCTGGGATGGTGCGTTGAACATCGAGTCAGCGAACTGGATGTACCTGACACGGTCTCCAGCCTTTGCTCCCTCGGTTGGGCTGACAATCTTGCGGATTGGGCAGTCTGGCTCTCCCTGCTCTGCAAGTGGTGGGTGTGCAGATGGGTATGCCTGTCCTGGTGCACGGTGTCCGAGGATCAGAACGATCTCCTCATCCGTGACGTCACGGATCTTCTCAAGCTTTACGCTGGGGTTCATCTGCTTGCGCCGGTTCTCGGCCACAATAGACTTACCTGGACCATACTGTGGTGTATATGCCATTGTTTATCTCTCCAAATCAGATGATTTCATCAATCTCATAACTGCATGAATGACGTCTGCGATCTTCTCGCGTGACGGGGTCTGGCCCCTTGTAATACCACTAACGATTGCCATAACCGTTCCTTTCGTCTGGATATGCTGTTCCTGTGGCATCACATACGCGGTTTTGATTCCCTCACGTGCGAAGTCCTCGTAATCGATGGGAACCTGACTGACCACTACGGCCGGAATGTCGCAGTCCTTCAGGATGGACCTGACCTTTGCGACCACGTGTGATCTGACGTTTCCATGGTGCAGGACCGCCACCTTGTGGCGGTTTATCTGGGAAATTTCCTTCTCGTTCAGACCAAAATATGCACCCAATACATGACCGGCACTCTTAGGAGCATCAGGAGGAATGCCGCTTCCGGCATTGAGGATCATCGTACTGATGCTGTATTCAACCCCCTGTGTCCGGAGAGCTGATGTTATATCACATACTGGTTTTGTGACGTGTCTTCTGCCGGGAGACATCCCGACGATGATCACATCGGGATACCGACACTCTGATATTGTTCCCCTCTGGGCAAGAGCTCCTCCTTTGCCCATGCCGGCGCTCTCCCGGCAGTCTACTATCTGAGTGACACGTCCTATCGGCATTATTTTGTTCCCTGAATAAGGGTGGGTCCGGTCTTATTCTTCGGGTCAACGATCCCGATCATCATCTCATCTGCCCCGGGACCGTATTTTGCATAATCGGTCTGAGTCGGCGTGGATCTCATGAACTTTCCTTCTTTGAGTCCATAGGTAAAGTTCACAAAGACCTCCCTGCACGCCTCGTCGATCCGGGGGACGATATCCCGGGTCTCAAGTTCGAGAATGATTGTTCCGACCTGCACCCGCAGGTCCACATCGGTTCCCCCCACAACGATTCGGACACGACCGGAATGGGGGTTTGGGAGGCCCCGTGCGGGGCCATAGGGGACGAGCTGAGGAATACTGGGTCCGTTTATGACGATCCGGCGGATACCCTCTATTGCCACCAGCTTGTTGAGGATCTTCTCCACTGTTTCAGGTTTTAAAAGGCGTTCGGTGACAATCCGACACTGCGGGAATTCAGCCTCTGTCATTATGCAATCCTGTATGCGGTTACACTCCCTTTGCAATGTGCTGGATTGGGGTGTTGAACTCTGGGATCTTACCGAAGGTCTCTCCGTAGATCTTGGAGGTTGCCTCTGGTGAGAACATCTGAGTTCCTGCATCCAGAGCACAGGCTGCCACGATACATGGCATACCTACACCGGCTGCGTGTCTGGTAACGACGTGGTTACCGTTGAAGGTTCCCGGACCGCCGCCACCATAGATGGAGTGGCTGAAGAACGAGAATCCGACTGCTACACCCATTGTGCGGCCGTAGTCACAGCCTGGGAGGCCGGTCTCGTGTTCAAGAAGGTCGTTGAAGTACAGCAGGGTTGAAGATACTGCCTGTGCGAACCGGCCTGCACCACAGTTTACCATGGTTGCAGCGAGGGTTCCGGCTGCGGTGTATGCATTCCAGAGTCTTGGGTCCTTGGTCTCGTAGAATGTGTATCCAGAGGGTCCCTTCTTACCTGGAGTGATAACCTTGTCTTCGAGTGCCTTCTCAACGAGGGACTGAACGACGGTACCGACGGTTCCGGATGCACCGTTCTTCTTGACGAGGTCGTATACCAGGTTGTTTGCATTCAGACCCTGGTATGCGAGGAGAAGGAGCTGTGCACGCTCGAATGGACCGACTGCGGCTCCCATCTCAAACTCTCCTGCCTGCTCGAATACAGATGCGAGGGCTGCTCCCTGCATTGCGTTCTTGCCGGTCATCATCACAGCGTGGTTTGCTGGGATGTTACGGAGTGCGTATCCGAGACCTTCGTTGTTCTGGGGAATGGAAAGGATTGATGCACAGTTGCTGCCGACCATGTCCATGGTCTGTGGGTAGGTACCCCAGAAGGCTGCCTTGACCATGGAACCGTCGAACATGTTCACGTTGAACTGGTCGATGGTTGCATAGGTTGCTGCTGCTGCAACTGAGGTGATTGCTGCATCGTAGGTTGCTGCGGCCTGAATCCGGGCACTTGGAACAGTGACAAGCAGAAGTTTGCCGCCATTGAACTCCCGAATCTCGGTATCGTCGCCTTCTTCAACCTGGATCATCTTGAAGATTTTTTCCTTGATGGCTCCTGCATTTCCGGAGATATCAAGGTTCATCTCACGACCCTTGATGAAGTTACCCTTACCGATTGCTCCGGTCTTCAGTGCGGTCTCTGCTCCTGCGAGATTGACTGCGACCGTTCTCTTGGTCAGGTCCACAAGTTTCTTGATGCCCGGATTAACGAGCGGGCTGATCTTTTCAAGGGCTACACCGCTTTTCAGCAGTTTGCCCTGATCGTCATAGAGATCAATTGTGTCGGAAAATTTTGCCATGTGTTTCCTCCGATGTTCCTTTCAAACCTGTACGATTCGTTCACTGAATACTGAGCAAAGCGTCATCACTGTGTGGCTGAAATCACTCGTACATGTCCCCAAAGGGACTGAAAATAAGTGGGAATCTGTCAATAAAAGTCTTGCGTTTTGGTTTTTAGAGAAAGTTCTTATGCAAACGCCATTTTTTGCGGTTTATTTGCGGTATGTTTAATTGTGTAATCTATGTTTTGGGTGATCAATGTTATGCAAAATCGATGCAATTGAATTTGGTGTTACTGGGTGAGTGTTTTGTTTGACTGGTCCCGGCGCTATGTGGGGTTGGGATTAGGGATCTGAATATCTTTGTATATATCGTTATTAGGTTTATAATAAGTCCTGGCCGAAACGACTTACGTTTTAGCAGAATAAAATGAGTATGGATACGGTTGAAATATCTAAGATAAATTGAGATGGATAGGATAAAATGAAAAAATACCTCGTTACTGGTGGGGCTGGATTTATCGGTTCTCATCTCTCCCGTGCTTTGCTTGCTCGTGGTGACAGCGTAATAATTCTTGACTCGTTGGAATCAGGGAATCTTGAAAATATCGTAGATTTACGTGCTAATGAAAATCTTGAATTTGTTGAGGATACTATTCTGAATAAAACAAGGCTGCTTTCATTGAGTTCTCAAGTCAATGGTATTTTCCATCTTGCAGCATTGGTTTCTGTTCAGCGTTCGATTGATGATCCAGAGTTAAATCATCAGATAAATGTGGATGGAATGTTTAATGTTCTTGAATCTGCCAGGCAACAGGGTGTATCAAAAATAGTCCTTGCATTATCTGCTGCACTGTATGGAAATTCATACAGTCCGCCACATAAGGAGTCGTATCCTACAGTTCCTCTTTCTCCTTATGCCGTAGGTAAAAATTTGTTAGAGATGTACTCCTCTGTTTATACTAATTTATATGGCCTCGAATGTGTGTGTCTTCGCTTTTTTAATGTCTATGGTCCGAATCAGGATCCCTCATCACCATATTCGGGGGTGATCTCCAAGTTTCTTGATGCGATAACCAAGAATAAGAGTATTGTTATCTTTGGAGATGGAGAACAGACCCGGGATTTTGTGTATGTTTTAGATGTTGTGCAGGCTCTTATTCTCTCAATGGATAGAGAGATTCATGGTGTGTTCAATGTGGGAACAGGTCTTACGACTTCCATTAATCAGTTGGCGAAGAAGATAGTACAATTGGAAGACCCACATATTGGAGAAATTATCTACAAAGAGACTCGGGAAGGAGAGGTTCGCCATTCGTGCGCAGATATTTCCATTGCGCGTGAAAAATTAGGGTATATTCCAGGTTATACACTTGAATGTGGCCTTCTTGAGACATACCAATGGTGGAGGGGGAATTAATCCTTCATCCACCAGCGGTTGGGAAACTGTTTAGCGAGAATATCATATCCCTCTCCAACCGGTTTAAGGCCTGCCGCTTTAAGGTCTGCATCGACCATAATTTTCACAAGATCTGTAAATTTAATCTTTGCCTTCCAGTCCAGTTTTTTTTCTGCCCGGGAAGGATCGGCTAGTAATGCTTCCACTTCAGTTGGTCTGAAATATTTTTGGTCTATTTTTACATGTTTCTCGACATCGAGCCCTGCATAAGAGAATGCTGCATCCACGAACTCCTGTACTGTACGTGTTTCTCCCGTTCCGATTACATAATCATCGGGTTCATCCTGTTGTAGGATTCTCCACATACATTCCACATATTCTGGAGTAAATCCCCAGTCGCGTTTAGCTTCAAGATTGCCCAGGTAGAGGTATTTTTCCTTTCCTGCGAGAATTGCTGCAATGCCTCGTGTAATCTTTCTTGTGACAAATATCTCACCGCGTCTAGGAGACTCATGGTTAAAGAGAATCCCGTTGCATGCAAACATATTGTATCCGTCACGATAGTTCCGGGTCATCCAGTATGCATAGAGTTTGGCACATGCATAGGGACTGCGTGGCCAGAAGCATGACTCTTCATTCTGTGGCGGTTCAGTGTGACCGAACATCTCGCTTGAAGATGCCTGGTAAAACTTTACATCTGGGTTACTTCTTCTGATTGCTTCGAGTATACGGGTTGTTCCAAGAGCAGTCACATTTCCGGTATACTCAGGGGTATCAAAACTAACACGTACGTGACTCTGGGCACCGAGATGATAGATTTCATCCGGTTTAATATTATAAAGGACATTCGAGATCATCTCCGAATCGGAGAGATCCCCATAATGGAAGAATATTTTAGCATCGGGATCATGTGCATCAACATAGATGTGATCGATTCGTTGAGTATTGAAGGTTGATGCACGACGGACCAGCCCATGAACCTCATATCCTTTGGAAAGGAGAAGTTCTGCAAGATATGAGCCATCCTGACCGGTGATCCCGGTGATGAAAGCGGTTTTATGAGACATTTATTCTTATAATATTTGTTGCTATAAGAAAAATGTGTATGCTCATCCCTGAATAGATTTAGTATACCACTGTATGGTTTCTCTCAACCCTGTTTCAAAAGAGGTTTCAGATTCAAACCCGAACCATTCTTTTGCTCTAGAAGTATCCAGGCATCTTCTCGGCTGACCATCCGGTTTTTCAGTGTCCCAGATCACTTTGCCAGTGAATCCGGTTTCGTGGCTAATAATCTCCACCAGATTTTTAATGGATATTTCTCTGCCAGCACCAATATTCACCGGTTCAGATCCGTTATAGTGTTCTGTTGCAAGAACGATTGCATGGGCTGCGTCTTCGACATAGAGAAATTCACGTGAAGCAGATCCGGTTCCCCATACGACCACCTCATCCAGACCTCCCCGGATTGCATCGACAAATTTTTTGATCAGAGCTGGAATGACATGAGAACTTTCAGGGTTGAAATTGTCGCCAGGACCATAAAGGTTTACTGGCAGAAGATATATTGAATTAAAGCCGTATTGCGCCCGGTATGCCTGTCCCTGGACTAGCATCATCTTCTTAGCAAGCCCATATGGGGCATTTGTTTCTTCAGGATACCCGTCCCAGATATCTTCCTCTCTGAATGGGACCTGGGTAAATTTTGGATAGGCACAGACTGTTCCAACAGCAACAAATTTCTTAACTCCTGCAAGACGTGCAGCTTCCATCAATTGGATACCCATCATCAGGTTGTCATAAAACAATTCTGCAGGGTGTTCCTGATTATAGCCGATTCCTCCGACTTTTGCAGCGAGATGGATGACAATGTCTACACCTTGGACGAGTGATTCGCAGGTCTCCCATTTACGAAGATCGTGCTTAGCACTTCTTGGTATGAGGATATTTTCTCTTTTTACTCCATGTTGAATCAGTGTCTCAACAACGTTAGATCCGAGGAAACCTGCTCCTCCGGTGACTAAAATTTTTGAATTTGTTTCAAAGGCCATAATTATTCACAAATCTGCATTAATTATTGCTTCAATCTTCAGGTATTTGTTTTGCAATTACTACTATCCAAGTATTGAGTGATATGCATTTTTAGTTGCTTCTGCACATCGTTCCCATGTGAATTCCTTGGACCGAGCAAGATTGTAGGCAATATGCTCTACCTGGGTCGACTCATCCGTTATAATGTTCAGAATTTTTACTGCAAGGTCTTCATAATTTTCAGGTTCAATCATGATTCCTTCAGATCCGACAATTTCTGGAAGTGATGATCTCTTTGATACAATTACAGGTGTTCCACATTTCATAGCTTCCAGAGGTGGAAGGCCAAATCCTTCATAATTTGAGGGAAAGACAAAAACACTTGCTGCACTGTAAAGGGTTGGGAGATCATCATAGGGAACAAATTGAAGAAAATGGACTTTTTCATTCAATTTCAGAGAATCTACCAAGGAAAAAACTTCCTGATATTTCCATGATTTTTTACCGGCGATAACCAGTTCTATCTCCGGATTTTTTTGTTTGACCTTATGAAATGCCTTAATGATTGTAGATATATTTTTCTTCGGTTCGATTGCTCCTACAAAAAGAATAAAGGGATTATGTATATTATATCTCTTACGGAGAGATTGAATCTCGAATTGGGTCGAAGGATGAAAATGGTCAGATACTCCTAGAGGAGTAACTCGGATTTTATTAGGCTCGATATGATATTTCCTGACAATGTCTTGTTTTGTGTATTCCGATATTGAGAGTATTAGAGATGCTTTACGTAAGACTAGTGGTAGGTAGGCTCTAGATTGCCAGGCGTAAAACGGGGTTACATATGAGGGATATAAGATTGGAATCAGGTCATATATTGTTACAGCATAATTATTAGATATTGAAGTGGGTATTGGATATTGTACTATGTTGTGAAAGAGATCTAACTTTTTTAAAGACCGTTTTGCCAATACTAAACTTTTGCTCCAGGAATAATACCAGTATGGTCCCGGTATATAGTAATAATCTACGTTGTGGCATCCTTCTATAGGATCGCCATTTGGATGTTTTATTATCTCTATATCAAAATCAGATTTGAGCCTTTCAATGATCTGAAATGAGTATGTACCCATTCCTGTTGTATTTTTTTTCAGATTTCCTATAGCAATTCCTATAGTATTCATAAAATTTTATTTTCCAGATTCAATAACTGAGTTGTACACTTTCTGGGTATCAACAGCAGTTTTTTTCCATGTAAATAATTTTGCCCTCTCTAGACTGTACAAAGAATATTTATGATAATATTCCGGATTTGAAATAATTTTCAAAATCAACTCTGCAAGTTGCTTATGGTCATTTGGGCTGACCATCAGACCTTCATCTCCCATAATTTCGGGAAGTGAAGAGACATTCGATGTAATAACTGGTATACCACATTTCATTGCCTCTAATGGTGGGAGACCAAATCCTTCATATCTGGAAGGAAAAACAAAAACACTTGCAGATGAATAGAGGGCAGGGAGATCTTCATAAGGAACAAAACTTAAAATATGGATTTTTTTAGTGAGATTAAGAGTCTGAATTAGTTTAAAAACAATCTCAAATTTCCATGCTTTTTTCCCAGCAATAACCAGATCTAAGTTTGAATCTCGTTTTTGGCATATATAAAAAGCATTTATTAACAGTTCGATGTTTTTTTTGGGTTCAATTGCTCCGACAAAAAGAATATAGGGACGGTTCAAATTATACTTTAATTTAATCCTTTTTCTTTCTTCAAGAGAAGACGGGTTGAAATGATTTGATACTCCTGAATAGATTACATCAATTTTATGGTCCGGAATTTTATATTGTTTAAGAATATCGGATTTTGTATGATTTGAAACTGTAATAATTTTTGATGCTTTCTTTAAGATGTATGGATAGAATAATTTTGCTTGAATTGAAAATATTGAGCCTACATAATGGGGATAGAGTATTGGAATCAAATCGTGAATTGTTACAATATAATTACGTCCAATATTTGGTAACACAGGATATTGGGCAGGATTATGAATTATGTCTAATGATTTGAACTCATTTTTTTTTAATGATAATCCCTGGCTCCACAAGATATGTGAAAAAGGGCCTGGAAATGAGGAGGTTATTGATTGACAACCCGGTTCGAAATCCCCTGTTGGGTGTTTAATTATTGAAATATCAAGATTATTTTTAAGATTTTCTATTAATTGAAATGTATATGTCCCAATACCCGTTTTATTACGTTTTTGATCGCCAGTAATTATTCCTAATTTGATCAAAATTTATCCTCTGTATATCTTTGTAATTATTATTTAGAAAAGTCTTAAGATAGGATTATAACTTACTTATTGGTAGGCATCTAGATATACATTATATGTATCACTAGCTGTTTTTTCCCATGAGAATTTTTTTGCTTGCTTAATATTGTACTCCCTATTTTTTATGTTGAATTCTGTATTTGATAAAACCTGACTAATCAATTTTGCCAATTCAATATAATCTTCTGGATTAACCATAAGTCCCCCATTTCCTACTACTTCTGGTAATGAAGATACATTTGTCGTTATTACTGGTATCCCACATTGCATTGCTTCTAGTGGAGGGAGACCAAACCCCTCATATAATGATGGATAGACAAATACCTCTGCAGCATTATAGAGTCCAGGAAGGTCTTCATGCGGTACATAGCCGAGAAAACGTGTTGAATCCTCTAGGTGGAGTTCATTAAATGTATTAAAAACACTTTCATATTTCCATCCCATCCCACCTGCGATAACCAGCTCTATATCTGGAAAATTATTTCGAATTGATGAGTATGCTTTTAGAAGGAGGGGAATATTTTTACGTGGTTCGATGCTTCCAACAAATAGAATAAATTTTTTGAACAATTTATATTTTATTCTAATAGCATCTTTTTCTTGATGTGAAAGTGGGTGGAATTCTTTAGATGCCGCAAGTGGGATTGTTCGAATCTTCTGTTCAGGTATTGAGTAATGAGTTATTAAATCTCTTTTCGTTGCTTCTGAGTCAGAAATAATTATATCTGCAAATAATAGATTTTTTAAGAATAATAATCGTGTATATCTAACAGTTCCCTGAGTGCATAAATCCGGAAATAAAAAATGTACGATATCATGAACAGTTAGTATGTACTTTTTATGTGGTTTTATTGGAAATAAACAAAGAGTTGGGCTATGGAGTATGTCAAGAAAGGAAAATCTGTTTTTTTGGATAGTTAGAATGCCAGACCAATACATGCTATTATATTTTGGTAATGGATACCAAGGAACAATCTCCTCAATACCATACCCATTAATTCCTGATTCATGGCGAATTGCAATTAAATCAATTTTTTTTTTATCTAGATGCGTAATAAGGTGATGAATATAATTACCGATACCAGATCTTTCATTGTGAGTGTCAGCAGTGCAAATTCCTACTTTCATTGTGTTTTGTATCTCCTGTGATATTAAATATTGTGAATACTTTGTGATAAATTCATTATTTTGTATTATAAAAAATATATTCTATCTTTTTTAGGAATACATTATTTGATTCATTTAATGCACCTTTTATAGAATCAATGTCAAACTTGCTTATTCGCGTTTCTCCAAAATATTGCTTTATCCATAGCCAGAATTCAATTACAATTTTACTTAGTTTATACGAATGACAATATGGATAATATGCTTTTACTGTATGATGTTGGTCACAATATGTCCGATAAATTTTTTCTTCTCCTATATCCCAATTTACATTAGCAATATAATTCTCTGCTTTCCTCCATTTTAGGAGAAAATTTTCTTTATCTTGTTTAATTAAAATGAGATTTGTTGCACGGTTAGAAATATTTGCATGTGAGTAATGTTCAACAAATGAATTTTCTGAAGGCTTTATTATATAGTTATGGGTAATGAGATTAAACATAATATCAACATCTCCACAATAAAATTGATATGTCTCTTCATCTGCAAATCCAATCTCTTCAAGGGCTGACCGGAGATAAAGTCCGTGATTTAAATTAGTTACACCGTAAAAAAGATGAACTGAATAATCTTCCATAATGGGCCAATCCCTCCAAAAAAAAGGCATTGCCCCACACTTCTCTCCTTTTGTTAATGCATCCTCAAAATTTCGATATCCGTTGATAATTGCATTAGGGATAACAAGGCAGTCATCACTTAACATGCAAATATATTTCCCATGTGCTGATCGAAAGCATAAGTTTATAAAGTACCCCCATGATCTACGTGGAATATCCTTTTTTTTCCAGATTCCACGGTTGTGTTGGATAATAGTAATTATGTCTTTTTGTTCAATGAGCCATTTGATAGTCCCATCAGTTGATCCCCCATCAACAACAATGATTTCATATGGGATATCAGAACATTCAAATTCTTCTCTTATACTTGATATTGTTAGTTTTAGAAATTCTCTTCGATTAAAAGAACCTAAAACCACTGATATTCCATTTTTTTTTAATATCTCAATTGAAGTCATTTTTATAGATATGCGAATTAAATATTTAGTCGGGTGATTACCTATACACTATTCAGATACCATGATTTTGCGAATGTTTTTCTTACGTTTTGTATTATTCTAATGTACTTTTGTATACTTCATACATTCGCATGGCGGTTTTTTCCCAGCTATATTGTTTCACCATTCTTTTTCCTTCTTGCATTAACTGAAAACGATAACTAGCATTTTCACATATCCGAGTAACTGATTGTCGTATCGAATCGGGATCTTTTGGATCAATATAACAGATAGCATTTCCCCCGATCTCCACAATCGGTGGAATGTTTCCTGCAATGACTGGGCAGTTGAGGCTGAATGCCTCTATTACCGGGACCCCAAATCCTTCCCATAACGAGGGGTAAATTAGTGCCAAAGCTCTTTTATACGCCATTACTAAGAGATTATCAGATCCACTTATTTGGATAACCTGATCAGAAATACCTAATCTGCTTATGAAAATCTTTTCCTCGTCGGTGAATGATCCTCCACCAAAACACAATACCTGAACTTTTTTTTTGACGAGAATTGAAGATACTGTCTCAAGGAAGAAATAAAAATTTTTATATTTATGTCTTGATCCAACAAATAATAGAAATTGTGATGGTATACCTGAATCGTCAGTATGGTTTGATAATTTATTAGAATCTGATATTTCATTCCCTAAGTGAACCACCGTTATTTTTTCACTTGGAGTATTATAAAAAGACATGATGTCATTTTTTGTGCTTTCTGAAATTGCTATGATGTGAGTTGCTTTCTCAATAAGGATTCGTTTATTTAAAGTCGTAATATCATCCAGAGGATATAATTCAGGATATCGTTCATGAATTAGATCATAAACTGTGATAATAAAAGGTCTCCCTTTTAAATAAGGGAGAAAATATGGATCAAAGTATGTTGGGTGAAAGATATCAAAATCAATTGTTTTTAATACATCAATAGAATTTTGTATGTTTTGTTCATTCATTTTTTCTGTTGTGAATGTATAATATCTTGACCTTATGTGCCACTTTACTGTATTTAGGAGGGAATGGCTATTTGAATTTGTAATCGAACGTGGATGAGATATATGAGAAAGTCCACCTGGTACGATATTATTTGGGGATATTGAATGGACAAATTCATTATCTGTAATTTTAACAGAAATTAATGGATTAATTGTTTGATTTTCAGTCCAGATATTGGTCAGTTTTGTAAAAATACGTGAAATTCCTCCATGAGGTTGCATTTCAAAAATCTGATGATCGAATAAAATAGTAATGCGAGCTTGATTATTACCCATGATTCAATAGGTATTTGTTCATCAAAGCATAATTATCTTTTAATCGAAGTGATGGATTATTACCCATTATAGGATAAATATGGTATTGAAAGGTATGGTAAGAAATATAACTTTGATATCATGGGTTTTACATCATATTCCTACAATTATTACCAGTTTTTGGATTGGGTCCAAAGTTGATACGGATGGAATATTGGGAATTGAATTTTTCAGATACGGTAGAGAAATAGGAAAGAGAATTCTTACTAAAAATGTAGTGATCGGATTTGAATATCTTATTAACCCAGTTAACAGTACAAGGTTTTTTGAGTTTGATTTTGCATTTAAAAATATTTCTGAAAGTTCTTCATCTATTCTGGATATAAGTTCCCCACGCCTTTTCTCTTTTTATTTGGCCGATCTGTATCCAGAATCATGTATCCGGATGATTAATCCTGATTCAAGAGACATAGAAATTTCTAAAGAAATGATTTCGCTCTTAAAAATATCAAATATTACAGCAACGCATGAATCTCTGGATGCTCTGATCAATAATAATACTTGTTATGACTATATTGTCTCAATATCAGTCATTGAACACATATGTGGTGATGATGGAGATACTGAAGCAATTAAGCAAATCTGGGAAAAATTAAAACCAGAAGGCAAACTAATCTTAACTATTCCCGTTGATAAAAAATATTGGATTGAATATAGGAATGATAATCAGTATGGACTAGAAGAGAATAAACCAGATGACCAGATTTTCTTCTTCCAAAGATTTTATGACGAAAAATCAATTTACGAAAGATTATTAAAACCTTTGCAGAAAAAACCAGACCAAATTGTATGGTATGGTGAAAAAATTGAGGGTACTTTCATCGAGTATATGAGATCAGTTCAGAAAATTGGGAGTAAATTTACGGTAAAAGATCCTCTTACCATGAAAGAAAAATACCAGATATACGAGAACTGGGAAAAGATGCCGGGGGTTGGAGTTTGTGGACTTGTTATTAAAAAATAATGGATATTTTTGCCAAATTCTTGTACAGGTAGAGTCTAATTATTACCCTAATTTTTTCCAGAACCGATTGGATTTAAATACTTGAGAAAAATCTTGCGCTTCAAAAAAATGCCTACAAATATATCCCCTTGGTAATCTATATTGTAAATGAGGCTCTAATTGGTGATGTATTCTCTTGAGTGTTCGGTCTTTCCAATTGTTTGATAATTCAAGGGGGTTTGGAATTCTTCCAATGTATCCGGGAATATAATTTAGCAATAGATTAATCCTGAGATAATTTGTAAAATCGTTCTGCATATGCCAAAAAGCAACTCGTTTTGAATTTATATAATCTACTGCTTCTTGGCGTTTGTAACAAATCATAGGATCTTCGATGTTATCAAATAGATATAGAGGGTTTGAAAACATAACCATATCTGGAATCTTTTTCATGACTTCCTGTGGCTTATCTTGTATTATCCGGTCTGTATGAATTAAATGTGAGATTAAGTCTTGATCACTTCCAATAATCTCTCGAAATCTCGCTCCAGCCCATTTTTTTTTCATGGAATGGATCCATCCTTTCCTTTCCTTCCAGGCTTGTTTCGAGTAACTTACAATATCAGTACTAAATTTTAACAATTCTTTTTCATATTCCTCAAACCAATTTTGATCCTGAATTGATAATATACCTGGACACCCCTGTAGGGCAAAAGTTTTTTGTCCAAGTCGTGAGTTTAATTCCTCAGGAGTTACGTTGAATACGATATCACCATCGAAATGAAATACCGATTCACCACCGTATAATTCATTCACTATTGGCCACCTTAAAAAACAATTTTTCTCGTAGATTACATATTGAGACAGTTTTTTAAACTTTTCACATAATTTGTGGTATTGGAGAGATGCATCAATTACCTGGTATCCACAATCTGAAAGTGCAGATAAGTAAGGTTTCTCTAATTTATCATACCCATACAAAAGGACGAGATCAATATTATTATCTGAACCTAATAATCGGTTTCTTTCTCCAATCCATAGTGTAGGGATATTAGACTCTGATTCCCATCCTGATGATTTTACCCAACCTGTCGTAATTATTTGACTCATACATACACATTATTAATTTTTAATACACCCTCTTTCATTCCCACTATCCAATTTTTATTTTCGTATTATTTATTTGAACATTATTTTATCTGATTGTCATATTTACTTCAAGTATGGTGATCTAAAGATGGGCACCTTGATGAAATGCAAGTCTATTTATTATATTATCTTTTTAATTCAATTTGGTACAAAGAGGTAATTATGATAGGTTTCCTGACTTTTCATAAGATCATTTATTTCCTTATTAACATGAATAATCGAGTCAACAATCGAATAATTATATCCAATTTGTGTTAAAAATTCTATTACTTCTCTTGGATGTGGAATTTCTCCACTTCTAATATCAGATTCTTTTTCAGAAATTTCGATTAAAATTTTTGGTTTAAACTGTTTTAAAGATTCAAGACCCCCCTCCAACATGGGTAATTCATGACCTTCGATATCAATTTTGATCAAATCAATTCTTTTAATATTATGGTTGGTAACATATTCATCAAGAGTAATTGTGGAAATTTTCTGGCAACTATTTTCATAATGATCTGATGTTAAATGATTTGATGAATGACAGTCAGTAGTGATGAATGCATCCCCATTTTTATTACTCAAGGCTTGTGAATTAAGAGTAATATGGCGGGTGTTGAAAAAATTTTTGTTAATATTTTCAATGAAAATATTATGTGTTTGGGTAACCGGTTCAAAAGCATGAACCGTAATCTTAGGATATTTATTTACGGCACACAGTGAATATATCCCAACATTTGCTCCAACATCAAAAAAAACTGATTCATTAGATAAATTATTTAACACAGTTTTGATTTCGTTGTTTTCATAAATTCCGTTTGTTAATAACAGAGAACTAACACTGTTCAATTCATTGACTAATTTAATAGATATTCCATATGATAGACACAACCAAACAGCGTTCTTTTCAATAAAAATTGAATAATCGCGATTTTGTAATAATGTCTGTAATTGCTCGATATAATCCCTGGGATTTTTATCTGATATTAATTCTATTCTGTTTAGGCAAGTTTTTAATAAGTTTATGGTATGATATTTCAAATTAAGCATTCTGTATATGTCAATACTCAAATATATAATTGTATACCAACATTGGCCTTGCTTCTGAAACCCATTTAAATAAATATTAAATAATCATCCCTTTTTGTATAAATTAATTACCAATAACATCCACCTTCAACGATCTCAAAATTATTAGGGACTTCAGATTTCAATGGTCGGACCCAATTCTCGTTCATCAAGGGTCTACAAGGTGGAAAGGATTCCCAACGAGTTCCTCTGATACCGAATAGGATTTGTGTTGCTCCCCCAAGTACGATGGCTTTTTTTCCTAACCTTTTTATGTGAGCTGCTAGTGGAAAACCATAGGCCCCACAGCCAATAATTGCAATATCAAAGTCGATTAGGTTGATCTGGTTTTTCATATACTCTAAAGCTTCAAACCAATCTTTGTACTGGACATTGCTTCCTGCAATGGATTGAATAGCTTGAATGGTCTTAAGATTAAATTCTGGTAAAATATTTGGGTTATTAAATAATAATTCTCTTTTTTGGTACTGACGAGTAATGCTTTCTGAAAAAGGGTGTATAACTAAAATAGTTTTTCCCTTTAAAGCTTTTGTCCAGGGTTCACTATGGTAATACGGTTCGAGATCTACTAACCTGATTCTGACTGCAGTTTTTAAATTCTCTTTAAAAACCATTTCAGTATCCTGGCATGAACCAAGGATATCAACAAGTCTCATATCTTCAGTAATGAGAGCAAAATATTGCCCAAAATTTTCAATATTAACCGGAAAAAATCCCGTATTATTTGACATTTCCTTAATCGATAGATCCCACCACCAAAAAGGGGGGGTTTTACACTGGATGTATTCCGTCGCTCTACTAAAAAATGAAAGTGGAGGATTTTTGATAAAGTAGAGATATGAGCATAAACACCTTAATTCGATGGCTCCCAATCTCGCAATCATACAAGGAGTGTTATCAGATAATTTTTTTTCGATATAATCCGATGCATCCTGACCAATTAAATCTACATTATCTTGATCAATTTTTTCATTTATTAAAAAAATACTCTCTGGGTGAAATATCCTAATATATGCTCTTCTTGCCAATTCTAAACCCATAATTTCAATAAAATTGATATTAAGATTAGTTGCCATAATTAATACCTATTATTTGGTGAGAGTGAGAACGTTATTTTTCTTTATGTTTTAAGTGATAGATTCCTTTGTTATGAAAATGGGATTATTTTTCATCAGTATAATTTTTGCATCTCTACTCAACCGCCTTCCATAAATTCATATATCTTCCCTTTAAGGACAACAAATTTTCATGAGTCCCATGTTCAACAATTTGACCCTTTTCTAATACATAAATAACGTCAGCTTTCTGGATTGTGGTTAACCTGTGAGCAATTACAAATGTTGTACAATCCTTCGTTATATCATCAATCGCTCGTTGGACTATTGCTTCAGATTCGTTATCCAGAGAGCTTGTTGCTTCATCGAAAATTAAAATATCTGGTCGGCGAATCATAGCTCGTGCAATTACTATCCGTTGTTTTTCTCCTCCAGATAATGTCAATCCTAAGTCGCCTACAATGGTGTCATATCCCTTTGGAAGGGTGACGATGAAGTTATGTGCATGGGCAAGTTTAGCCGCTTCAATAACTGCCTGATCAGAATAATCCCCCCCAAATGTAATATTTTCACGAATTGTTTCGTGGAATACAAAAGGATCTTGACTAACATATCCTATGTTATTTCTAAATGTTCCAATGGCATATTCATTTAAATTAACCCCATTTACTAATATTACCCCCTCTGATGGGTCATATAATCTCAAGAGGATATTTACTAAAGTTGATTTCCCTGAACCTGATGGACCAATTAATGCAGTCATTCCTCCCTTTTTTATGGTAATATTGACATTTTTTAACACCTGTTGGTGATTATATTTAAATGAGATGTTTTGAAATTCAATATCTAATTCTAACCCAGAAAAGAATAATGAACCGTCGATAATTTGATTATATTTGGTCTCTTTTAGTGAATTATATACCAAATCTACATGAGGAAGACAGGATTTTAATTGTAGTTTATAATCACCCATGTTCATTACTTTTGGGAGAACTTTCATTGTTCCGGCCGCGAAAGTTCCGAGAACAGGAATTATTGAAATAAAATTTTCAGAAAAATAGATGTACGTAAGAAGAATTACAACTCCTATTGTTATGTAAAACAGTGAATTGAGGGCGATAATGGGGATTCTCTGGATAAACATATATTCAGCATATTTACTCCAATAGGTGTCAAGTGCTGAATCATACTCACTTCTCCAGTGCTCCGTGGCATTATGAGATAGAATAGCCTTAGTCCCAGTGATGAATTCATTAATTACTTTATTTTCTGATTGACCTGATGCAATCTGAAGTAATCCCATCTTTTCAGATACACTATTTCCAATTATATGCATAACTATATAGAAAATGATCCCCCCAATGATTACTAGAACCAAACCTGTGGGGGATATGATAAATAGCATAGATATTATTATCAAAGTGGAGAAAAAATCTGCACAGATACTAATTATACGGTCGTATGTTATCTCGATATATGATGGACTTTGATTAAATAGATTTAAAATATTCCCTTGCTTTATGTCAGTAAAATATCGGTAATCGTTCGTTTTAATTTTTGAGAACAATCTTCTTTTTACTCTGATAACAATTTTTCGTTTAAATATGAAAGCAACTTTCCAATATCCAAGTTGTAGCAGTAATGATAATCCCGTTAATATGATGAAGAGTATACCTAAATGAACAAAGGGTGAACCAATAGGAATTAGCTCATCAATTTTTGAAAAGGTATTACTTAAGGGAATATTCTCTGTCTGGATCTGGAATCCCTCGGATAACATAGGGTAAAGGAGAGATATCCCCAGAGCATCTATAATACCAATAATTATAGCTAAAAAAAATAAGAAGATCGCATAATATTCGAACCCTTTTATAAAATAACGAAGTTCCAATATATATTTTTTAAATAAGACCATAAATAATCAGTAATTTATCTTTTGCATACAAATGTCTGTTAGCCATATCAACCTTAATGTTAAGCAAATGATTCGTATTTGTTCTAACGTATTTTTTGTTTTTAAAATATTTTTAATTAATAACTTTCAAGAGTTAAAAATATGGTAAAATCTCCTTGATGTCACTAATTCTTAAAATTTCGTAGGTAAATTTTGAACTTAACGAAGTCTTCATCCAATTAACTCTCTTCTCATTATTTCAAGACCTTCATCCAATCCTACCATTGGCTCAAACCCGAGAATCTGCCTTGCTTTATCAATATTCGGAAATCTCCTCATGGGATCATCCTCGAGATGCGGACTATATGTCAATGTTGATGAAGACCCGACCATCTGAATTATTTTTTTTGCCAATTCAAGAACTGTCCACTCAATCGGGTTCCCAATGTTAACAACCACCCCAGCCAATCCAGGAATCCCCGCAAGCCGCAGCAATCCGGTAATTTGGTCAGTCACATAACAGAATGACCGGGTTTGGGATCCATCACCAAATATGGTAATCGGCTGGTCATGTATTGCTTGATCAATAAATCTGGGAATAACTCTACCATAGTGACCATCTGATCTCATCCGTGGACCATAGGTGTTGAATATCCGGACAATCCGCACATCTAATCCATGCTGCCGGTGATATGCCATACAATATGCCTCCCCGGCCCGCTTTGCTTCGTCATAACATCCCCTTATACCCAGTGTGTTTACGCTTCCTCTGTAGGTTTCAGGAGTAGGAAATACCTCTGCTTGTCCGTATATCTCACTAGTGGAAGTAAACAGAAGACGTGCATTGTACTTTTTGGCAATGCCCAAGGCATGCATTGTTCCAAGTGTATTAGACTTAAGAATTTGGATCGGATAATGCTCAAATTCTAACGGACCGGCCCTGGAGGCAAGGTGGCATACAAGATCTATTTTCCGTTCTGGATCATATGGTTTAGAGATGTCATGTTCAATCCTTGTAAAATGGCTGTAACCAAGGAGGTGATTAGTGTTTTCTGGTCTCCCTGAAGCATAGTTATCCAGGCAGATGACATGGGCACCCTTATGTAAGAGTGTCTCGCACATCCACGATCCAAGGAATCCTGATCCCCCGGTAACAAGAATTGTTTGATCCTGATAATCAATATCCTGTAAACTTGAAAGTATCTGGTTAATATCTTCTTTATCTGAATTATTATCACTCACTACTATCACCTTGAACAAACCTTTTCCTGAAGAATTGAGATGAGTTCATCATGGAACTCCTCCCTCGATAATGCTAATTCAAAAAATGCTTTCATCCAACCGATTTTATCACCAATATCATATCTTCTGCAGTTTGTAACCATCCCAAGCGATTGAGAAAGCCTTTTAATTCCATCGGTAAGCTGAATTTCACCACCTTTACCTGGAGGTATCTCTTTGAGGTGTGAATATATTTCCGAAGTAAAGAGGTAACAACCGATTGCCCCGAGATTTGAGGGTGCATCCTGAATTGCTGGTTTTTCAACAATATTTTTAATGTGGTAAAGTTTTTCCTCGATAAGAGTTCCATCAATGATTCCATAATCAGGGATCTTCTTATCCGGCACCGGCTCTACGGCAATGATTGATTTACCAAATTTTTCATAGGCTTGAATCATCTGAGATGTGCATGTCTTCTCACCGTCTGGTGCTATTGTGATAGTATCTCCTAACAAGACAACAAAGGGCTCATCGTTGCAATGTTTTTCAGTAAGAAGGATCGCATCACCAAGTCCTTTTGGCTCCCGTTGTCTGATGTAATGGATGTTGGGAACTTCGCTTAAATCAATAAAAGCATTTGATTCCTTTGAACCCTGGTTTATCGTAAATTTATGTTCCAGTTCGATGCACCTGTCGAAATGATCCTCAATTGCCCGTTTATTTCTTCCTGTTACAATGATGATATCATCGATTCCTGATGCAACAGCCTCTTCAACAACATACTGAATGACCGGTTTGTCGACTACTGGCAGCATCTCTTTTGGCTGGGCTTTAGTTATTGGTAGAAATCTAGTGCCCAGTCCTGCTGCTGGGATGACGACCTTCCTGACCTTTATCGACATTTTTACCAGCAGACTCCTTCAATACCTTCAAGAGAGAGAATACGTCTTCCTTCAATGATCACCTTTGTCTTCATTCTGTCAAATTCTGGGCCTAGCGTTGAGAATTCAGGCCATTCTGTCAGAACAAGACAGGCATCAGCTCCTTCAAGAGCATCTCCTGCATTCTCTTTATATATAAGATTAGGATAGTATTTTTTCATTGATTCTGTTGCCATTGGATCAAATGCCACAACATCTGCTCCATTCTCTAAAAGGGTCTTTATTACTGGTATTGCACGTGAGTCTCTGACATCATCAGTATTGTCTTTAAAAGCAAGACCTAATACGGTTATACGTTTGTTGGAGAGAGAGCCAATCCGCTCATTGAGTAATGAAACGATTCGCTCTGGCTGCTTTTCGTTAACAGAAATAACTGACTTCAAAAGAGTTGATTCCTCATCATTCTGCTCAGCAAGATGTATGAGTGCCATTACATCCTTTGGAAAGCAACTTCCTCCAAATCCCAACCCGGCATTAAGGAAATGAGGGTTGATCCTATGGTCATAACCTACACCGTTCATGACCTCGTAGACATTGATTCCTAGCTTTTTACAGAGATTTCCAATCTCATTTGAGAATGAGATCTTCATTGCGAGGAATGAATTTGAGGCATATTTGATCATCTCTGCGGCTTTAATTGATGTCGTGATCACAGGCGCTGAAACCTCGAAGTACACTGCTTTGACAATATCTATGGCCTGTTGAGTATTGCCCCCGATTACTATCCTATCCGGGCATTTAAAATCTTTAATAGCACGTCCCTCACGTAAAAACTCCGGGTTCATACAGAATCCGATTGAGTCCTTAGTTCTTCCAGAAAAATTTAGAACCCCTGGTAATACTACTGATTCGGTGGTACCTGGGGGAACTGTACTTTTTACAGCAACTACCTGATATTTTTGTGAGTTTTCGATTGCTGTCCCGATTGACTCTGCTGCCTGTGAGAGATATTTTAGGTTGGCAGAACCGTCATCACTTGGAGGTGTTCCTACACAAATTAGAAATAGATCGGTTTCTTCAAGATTTTGGTAATCTTGTTGGGCAATCAGATACTTTCCAATCGTTTTTTCCAGAATCTCTTTAAGCCCTTCTTCGTATATTGGGGGTAATCCCTTATTGATCTGTTCAACCTTTTTTGGATCTATCTCGATTATTGTTACATTATGTCCGAGGTTGGCGAAACATGTAGCAGAAACAAGTCCAACATATCCTCCACCAACAACTGTTATCTTCATGAAAAATGATTCTCCTCAAAAATGCAAAAATGTCTATGAATTATTATGCTTTTCAATAAAATTAATATTTTGAAGAAAAATGATAATTCGTGGATATGCATATTTAAAGGGGGCAGAATCCATAATTTATTTTCTCCGTCCCCTCTTTTTTCTTCCCCCAACAATCTCTCTACGAGTGTGTGCTGAGTTGAAGAATCGGAGTGACTCATTTACGATACTCTTGACCCATGGATTTTCACTCCCCTCAATTTCTTCCGGTATGATATTGTACCAGCATGTCCAGGAGATCAGATGCTCCATATCATCCCTCTCCCACCGGGGATAATCAGTACCTCTTCGTTCCCCTTTATTTAAGGTACATATCCCCTCTTGTGAGTCAGACACATGAACAAAAAAGGCACAGACTGAACAGGGTCTGATCTGTCTAACTTCAACCGGGGGAAGATCCATCCTTATATCATACCTAATTTGTGTGTATCGAAATACTCTCTGATCTGTTTTCTAGTACCATAAATCAGAATCGAGACTTTTATTAATTGAATAGATTTATGGTCCTGAATAATTATTTCTGTAGTTTCTTGGTGATATCCCCTAAATAATCTCTGGTTTGAATTTTAGTAATATCAAGAGTTCAAGTCTTTTTTGATTAGTTTGATCAAATAGAGGATATGTGTTCTCTCCATCTCCCTCTTGTCTATCGGAATCCTTATGCTCCTCCCGATCAGACCCTCTGTATGAGGAATTATTCTGCAATATTTGCTCTCTTATTTAGTTGTACCTTGATTTTGCCGGTGATCTCAGTTGCTGATAATGCAAGTGAGGCCAAACAGATATGGGATACAGGAAAGGCGCTCTGGGACGAACGTAACTATGATCAGGCCCTTGCTTCATTTTCAAATGCAACCACTCTGGATCCACAAAATATCGATGCATGGTTTTATACTGGTCTTACACTAGCCCGACTGGGAAAGAATGAAGAGGCAATCTCGGCTTATGAAACCGTTAGCCAACTGGATCCGGCCAATGCAGCTGCCTGGTTTAACAAAGGTACCAACCTGGCAACTATCAATCGGACTGAAGAAGCGCTTGGTGCATATGAGAAGGCTATCGAATTGGATCCTGCATACGCCTTCCCCTGGTATAATAAAGGAAATATCCAGGCAGATGCAGGGAACTATGAGGAAGCACTTAAGTCATATAGCCGTGCGATAGAACTGGATCCAACCTTTACCCTTGCATGGAAAGGGAAAGGGAGTATTCTTGCAAAAATCGGGCGCACCTCCGAATCAGTCGATGCTTATAACACTGCTCATCAACTTGAGGAATAATAAAAAAAGGGCCATTCTTTCCTATGCCCTTTTTATAGAGATGAAGTACCTTTAGGAATGAGAAGGCAAAAAATGGGAATCGCCGAACCTAATACGATCATAAACCGCCTCCCAGCAAGAAACAATAAATTTCATCGGAATAATCGGAGCAGGACCTACTCATTTACATAAAATAATGAAAGTAATACATGTCGCCGGCTGGTCCGGTTCAGGAAAAACAACATTCATCTGCGATCTGGTTGCAGCCCTTACTACACTTGGCAAGGTAGGAACTATCAAGCATATCGGTGACCATGTCTGTGATCTCCCGACCGGAAAAGACACATCTGTACATTATGATGCCGGAGCTTCCCTCGTTACAGGTATTGATTGTGAAAAGACGATGATTACCTGTCGCACAGTTTCTCTTACTTCAGCTCTCGATCAACTCTCTGATAATGGAGTCATGTTTGCCGTTGTTGAAGGATTTAAAAAGATTCCATTTCGCAAGGTAGTTATCGGTGATCTGGATGTTCCTGCCCTTATACGCAATCCACATGTGGATGATGTGATATCGCTTCTCTCTTCATTTGATGACTATTATACACTGGATGGATTGGTAAAGGAGATTGATGAGAATTCACAAGGGATTTATACGATGGCATCCGGAGACGCGCCTTGTGCTCTCTCGATAGATACCTGCAGCTGCCTTGAGGATGAGGCAGGATCCTGGGATGGTATTTCCGGGATCAGGATCAGGATTCAAAGGCCGGTGGTTCATCGAGAGCCCCGTTTCTATGTTGTCATTCGGGCAGATTCCGCTATGATTGGAAGTGTCGCTCTAACCCGATGTATGGCGGCACTTCAGGTATGAACAACGAAAATTTACCCGGAAATATGTTCATCGACCCGATGTCTACTGATCCATCCTGCCCAGACCGGGAATATCTCATCTCTCTCATCAGGGAGGTCGCTACCCCGAATAGACCTGAATTTATTCGTGAATCTCTCCCTGAATTTATGAGGCTTACAAGGAGGACTCTCCTGCATCTTCGTCAATCAGCCCCGCGTTTCTCAACAAGTGAATGGCCATGGCTCTCCGGTACCGATCCTGATAACCTGACAATGCAAGATGCAAACCGGTTTCTCTGTGCATGTATTCTGGAGATCAATGCAGGAAAAACTGATGTCTGGACTAACACGGAATACTTTGTCCACGAGATTCTGGAGGAACCGGAAAACCTCTGGCAAAGCATTCTTCTCCATTCTCCACAAGGATGGGCTGATCAGTTCTGGGAGTATGATCTTCATCCTGAACCTTCAGTTCATGAACGGGTGTATGATGTCGCTTTATTAATGGTCCGGTATTACCATGGCGATGCCAGGCAGATCTGGTCAGATTATCTCTCAAATCCCCAGGAGGTATTCAGACGCATCAAGGTTCTTGGCGTCCCCCGCTCAACTGCCTGTCTCATTATCGGTGCATTAAAAGATGAGCAGTATCTTGAGGGTGTGTTTGATATCGTTGGTGACGTGGTTGATTCACGAGTCCTTGGGAGGATCGCTTGCGGGGAAGGAAACGGGCTTACATCGTACCAGGCCAGAATGCTCGGACGGATGATCGCCGTAGATGATCCATGGATGCTTGATAGGCCTCTGTATGTCCTTGGAATGAGTTATTGTGGCCCCGGTCCCCGATGCCGGAAATGTCCGGTACATGAACTGTGTGTGTATGCTGTGGGTAATACTCTCGGCGTTCCTGTGGGAAAAAAGATCTATGAAGAATTGTTTGGACAGAAGACCGTTCAAAAAAGTCTGAAGCGATGGCTATAGATTACGATATCTTATCCTCATCCAAATCTGACCGAACGCATACTGATGCATCAATGTTCAAATCCTTCGAACGGGAAAGATATCGAAGATGAGCCTCCTGCTCCGCAAACGACCAGAAGCGGAGCATAATGCTCAAGGGTGGGATGGCTCACTATCCCAGCCGGGCTGCTTCTCCAGGGATCTCCGAGTAACTGGAAACTCCGATCCAGAATCCATTGTTTTACATCCTCGTCGAACAGATGTGCCCACTGTGGAACCCTGGCTTCCCGATGCTTAAAATCTAACTGGGAGAGGTTATGGACAAGATTACCACTTCCAATAATGAGAACATCAGACTGCCTGAGTGGCGATAGTTTCTCCCCTATCGTGATTAGTTCTGAAAGGGGTGTCTGAACCGGAAGACTCAACTGTAGAACCGGGATGTCAGCATCCCGGTAAATAAATCTGAGCGGAACCCATGTACCATGGTCAAGCCCTCTGGTCTGATCACAATCTACCTGGAAACCTGCTGATCCAAGATATGCGATCACCTCCTCACCGACTTCGGGAGCACCTTTTTCCCGGATAAATGATAGTATAGAGTTCTTCAGGAAATCCATAGAAATCATGGATTGTTTCAGGGCTCTCTGACATGGTTACTGCCAATCCCTGCCGCTCCCAATGGGCTGAAATGCATAGGATTGCACGAGGTCTGGGAATATCTTCTGCCCATCCTTCAAGGAATCTGGAGAATAATGTACCCCCCAGTGCGTTCATCGGATTTCCATGAGCCGTGAACAGGACCGGCATGAGTGTCATGAACATCAGATAGGAATAAGGATCGTTTATACTGTATCACAAAATCTCCAGATATTACCCGGTGAGATAGAGGATATCTCCGAGATTAACGTCTCTCTCTCTAGTGGCGGAATGCTATCGCACTGGCTTTTCACGATTATCTCATAGCACTGTTCTTTCTTCTGATTACAGGTTTTCATGATGGAGTACAGTGAAATCTACATTACCTCTCATGACACACCTCTCAACTGAACGCTCACGTGGAGTAAGAACCCGTCTGACTCCGCTTTTTACTTCAACGAGGATGATCTCCCTGACCTCTCCCTCTGAAAGCCCGTCAAATACGATAAAATCTATTGGTGATCCAAGAAATCTTGCATCTGCGGGGTTCCAGGGAAAAGATGGAAAGAAAGGTATCAGGTGCTCGGTCACCTTTCCATGTATCACCTCTCTTGATCTCTTTATGGCATCCTGACGGATATTCCGCTCTTCTTCACTCTTCCATGTTTTTATCCGCAGATCTGTCTCACGCTTGATTGTATCGGTTGCCTGTTGCTCCATCTTTGATTGGAGCTCTGAGAGGTCTTTATCCCGCCAGTGACTGTGCAGGGCTCGTGCCCGATCTTCAATTGATATTCTGATACGATAATAACAGAAACCGAGCCAGAGCAGGAGAATTAGTAGTATAAGGATGATGAGATAGTCGTACTCCATCTCTCCATTTGTGTGCTTCAAAGAGATATCCGGGATCTAATACCTGTATTATTCAGGCATCCCTACTCTGTGGATAACAACAGTCTGTCATATTCAGATGGGGTCAGCGCGCAATATATTCTCAAAGTGAGATATATCATTATATATAAAAAGCTCTACGCCTATAAAATGTTTATATCATGATATCACTCATTCGGGCTCGTTTCATCTTTGTTGCATCAGCCATAATCATTGGATTCATGGCAGGTCCCTATGGGGTGGCAGAAATAACTCTCGGAGAGTCTGTATCTCCGAATACTACCATATCCCCGAGTGATTCATACTCTGATCCAAATCAGTCCTCCCATTACCTGGTAGAAACATGTAATGGATCTGATCCATACAGCAATTTTGCTGATACGACCGGGAAGCCTTATGCATCAAATCGCCTTATTGTCCGGTTTAAAAACATAAGATATAACCCCACTTGTGGAGTCCGTAACTGAAGAAGGGCTTCATTCATTAGAAGTGCATCGGTTGAGTATGATTTCTCTTCCGAGGGAGTTCCGGGGTAGAAATGCCTGACGCAATGAGGGTCTATGAACAGAATCCAAACGTTGCATATTTAGAGCCTGATTATCTGATTCAGGCACCCGAAATTGCTCCAAATACATCCTTGGTCATTTCAACATCAAAAGTCACACCAAACGACACCTATTATAATCTTCTGTGGGGTCAGTATAATACAGGCCAGTCCAATGGAACTGCCGGTGTTGATATTGATGATCCCGATGCTTGGAATATCACAACCTGATCATCCATTGTAATCGCTGTTGTTGATACTGGTGTAGAATATAGTCACTCTGGTTTCTCTGCAAATATCTGGACAAATTCAGGGGAAATTGCAGGAAATGATGTTGATGACGACGGTTATGGGTACATTGATTATAACGGGGTTGGGACTTTGGGAACAGGGATAATGATCCTCTGGACGATAAAGGGCATGGAATGCACTGTGCAGGTATCATGCTGTGGCAGGTAACAATGGCATTGGCATTATCGGTGTGAACTGGAAAGCAAAGATCATGCCACTGAAGTTCCTCACTTCCTCCGGAAGCGGGTATACTTCAACTCCAATTCCATCACCAACCCCCGTCCCTGGGCCATTGTCTGCTTCTTTCAAGATCAACCAGACAACTGGAGCCGCTCATCTCACAGTCTGATTTACTGATACTTCTTCAGGAAATCCGCCCCGCTGGTACTGGAATTTTGGTGATGGCACTCAGTCGAGACTTCATAACCTGGTGAAGGCATACAAAGAGGCAGGAAATTATACCCTTACTTTATACGATAGGAAGGGTGCCCTTGCAGATATTATAGTTGCACGCAATACTTATTATAATATTAAACATAATCAATAATTGTGGTAAATACAGAACAAATAGAGATCAAAAGACATATTTCAGCTCAAGAATTGAAAGGAAAAATTAAGGATTATAC